>Ga0153956_1000573_pt1 | contig 39701 bp, 43 predicted proteins | sample TSFL040MetaG_FD_104704 | JGI IMG/M metagenome (GOLD analysis project Ga0153956, IMG submission 104704) | Attine ant fungus gardens microbial communities from Florida, USA - TSFL040 MetaG | ecosystem: Host-associated > Fungi > Mycelium > Unclassified | place: USA: Florida, Wekiwa Springs... | reverse complement strand
GGGTGACCCTTCCCTCACGAACCGCGGGGAGGTTCGTCCAGGGTCACCCCCGCCGTCCCTCCCGGGCCGTTCCCGGGGGGAGAGGTGGAGGGACCGTGCCGGGAGGGTCACGGGAGCCTCACGACAGACAGACGGACCCGTCACCGATGCGTGGCGCTGTGACAAAGACGTCGGGAACCCCACGCGCCCCGGAGGTGAGTTCGCAGTTAGCGACACATATTGTCGCTAACTGCGAACGCGGTCCGGGACGGGACCCCGCAGGGGCCGGGAGGTGTGACGTTCCCGGCCTCTTCGTCACCGACCCTTGACGTCTTTCCCCAGGACGCCCGGGACCACCTCGGACGGCCGCCTGGGCCGGGGCACTACCGCCCCGCGTCACCGGCCTCCCGAGCCCGCCGACCTCTTCGCGCCGCCCCCGTGACTCTGCTGCGTCTTCGGCTTGCGCTTCGCCTTCGGCTTCGCCCGTTCCACCTTGAAGCGGTAGACGACCTGGGTCGGGGCGCCGCCGCCGGGGCCGAAGGCGCGGACGCGGAAGGCGTGGTTGCCGACGCCGACGCGCATCTTGCGGGGGTTCGCGCAGATCGCGCCGGGGCGGGAGTCGAGCTTGCAGCGGAACCAGAAGGGGCCGATGCCGCTGCCCTTGAAGCGGAAGCCGACGGTCGGGGCGGGGGTGCGGACGCCGAGGCGGATGAGCTTCTGCGGCGCGTGCATGAGGAGGGTGCTCGGCAGTGGGGGAGGCGGCGGCGGTTCGGGCAGGCCGGTGGCGGCGGGCGCCGTGGTGGTGAGGATCTGGCCGAATTTGCCCGCCGCGACGCAAAGCGCTTCGGTCGGACAGGAGAGGCCGAAGAGGGCGTTGGTGACGCCCTTGATTAGGTGTTCGGTGAGCCAGGTCTGCGCGCCGCCGGTCGGGTTGGTGGACGCGGTCACTTCGCCGTTGTTGCTGGAGAGGACGCAGAGGGTCGCCGAAGGGCAGGCCGCGGCGACGATCTGGAAGCGCCGCGGCAGCGGCGCCCACGGCCAGGCGGTGGTCCCGGCGGTCGGCGCGGAGGAGGCGAACACGGCGCCTTCGTCGCCCGCGACGCAGAGCGATTCGCTCTGGCAGGCGAGGCCGAGCATCGGGTTTTCGCCGTTCGGGCTGCCGATCGAGGTCCAGGCCGCGGCGCCCCCGCCGGGCGCGAGGCTGGTCCAGATCTCGCCGTTGAAGGTGCTCGCCACGCAGAGGGCGCCAACGCAGCTCAGCGCCCGGAGCGGCGGTTCGCTCGCTAGCGTCGCCCGCGTCCAGGCGGTCGGCCCGCCGGTCGGGTCGGTCGAGGTGACGACGACGCCGGCCGAGCCGACCAGGACACAGGCGGTCGGCGACGTGCAACTGACCGCGAAGAGCGATTTCGCCTTCGGGATCCGCGTCGGCACCCAGGACGCCGCTCCCGCGCCCGGGTCGGTGGTCGTCCAGACGCCGCCGCTGAAGTCGACCGCGACGCAGAGCGTGGCCGACGGGCAGGCGATCCCGCGCAGGTTCGCGCGCAGGTTTTCGGCCGGCGTGACGTGGCCGACCGTCCAGGCGCCGGCGCCCGCGGTCGGGGCGGTCGACTGGACCACCACGCCTTCCTGGCCGACCCCGACGCAGAAGCCGCTCGGTTCGCAGTGCATGCCGAAGATCGTTTCCCCGTCGCCGAGGTTGAGGTTGGTCAGCGTCCAGGGCGAGGCCGCCTGCGCGGCGGCACCCCCGACCGCCCCCAGCAGGGCGGCGGCGACGGCGAGGATCAGGGCGAGGCGGCGCACGGCGAAGTTTTTATCGAGACCGAGGAAGGATTTCGCGTTTGGGCGCCGACGTGCAAAATTTCACGCTCGCCGGGGAGCGCCGATCAGGCTCAGGTGACCTTTTCCCGGCGAACGCAGGCATTTAGCGCCCAAACCCGCACGATTGCGTGGAGTTTCGCCCTCGCCTCCCTCACCATGCTGGCCCTCCTGGCCCTGCCGGCGCTCATCCCCGCGGCCCGCGCCGACTCCGGCGGCATCTCCTCCTCCTACAGCGGCGAAACCGTCGAAGCCCCCTCGATCCCCGCCACCACCGCCGAAACCGAAGTCCCCGGCGTCAGCGAACCGAGCGGCGTCCCGATCCCCCCGCCGAGCGCCCCGACCGTCCCCGGCGCCCTCGCCACCATGCGGGGCACCGCCGCGCTCGCCCCCGCCTCGGCCCCGGCCGCGATCAAGCGGGTGATCGCCGCCGCCAACCGCATTCGCAGCACCCCATATATATGGGGAGGAGGGCACCGCAGCTGGGCGGCCAGCGGCTACGACTGCTCCGGCTCGGTCTCCTACGCCCTGCACGGCGGCAAGCTGCTCGAAACGCCGCTCGTCTCCGGCTCCTTCATGTCCTGGGGCGAACCGGGCCCCGGCAAGTGGATCACGATCTACGCCAACAAGGCGCACGTCTACATGGTCGTCGCCGGCCTCCGCTTCGACACCGGCGGCGACCTCGCGGGCGAAACCGGCCCCCGCTGGCACGCCGAACCGCCCTACCCGAAGGGCTTCGTCGTCCGCCACCCGGTCGGCTACTGAGCCGCCCAATCGGGTAGGCCTTCCGCGAACCCCCTCTGTCGATGGGCCGGAAACCGGACACATAGGCAGGTTTTCGGCCCATCGACAGCGGACCTGCGACAAGAAGGAGACCTATGCGCTATCGCAAGCTCGGCAGCTCGGACCTCGAGGTATCGGAGATCGCCCTCGGCGCCTGGCTGACCTACGCGGGCGGGGTCGAGCTCGACCAGACCCGCGCCTGCACCGACGCCGCCTTCGAGGTCGGCATCAACTTCTTCGACACCGCCAACGTCTACGGCCGCGGCGCCGCCGAGACCGCCTGGGGCGAAATCCTCTCCAAACGCCCCCGCGACTCCTACATCCTCGCCACCAAGGTATGGGGACCGATGTCCGACGACCCCGCGGACCGCGGCCTCTCCGCCGCCCAGATCGCCAAGCAGATCGACGCCTCGCTGGCCCGCCTGCGGACCGATCACGTCGACCTCTACCAGGCGCACCGCTTCGACCCCGACGTGGCGATCGAGGAGACGATCGAGGCGCTGCGGCAGGTCGTCCGCGACGGCAAGGCGCGTTACCTCGGCTTCAGCGAGTGGACGCCGGAGCAGATCGGGGCGGCGCTGGACCTCGCCGGGCCCGACCTCTTCGTCTCCTCGCAGCCGCAGTACTCGATGCTCTGGCAGGCGCCGGAGGCCGAGGTCTTCCCGCTCAGCGCCGCCAACGGGATCTCGCAGATCGTCTGGTCCCCGCTCGCCCAGGGCGTGCTGACCGGCAAGTACCGGCCGGGCGAGGCGCCGCCCGCCGACTCGCGCGCCGCCAGCGACTCGATGGGCGGCTTCATCGGGCGGCTGCTGACCGAGGACAAACTCGCCGCGGTCGAGCGCCTGCGCCCGGTCGCCGCGGAGGCGGGGATGAGCCTGACCGAGCTGGCCCTCGCCTGGGTGCTGCGGCGGGAGGAGGTCGCGGCGGCGATCGTCGGCGCCTCGCGCCCCGAGCAGGTGCACGCCAACGCGGCGGCCTCGGGAAAGGAGCTCTCCGCCGACCTGGTCGCGGCGATCGACGCGGCTCTCGGCGACGCCCCGGTGAAGGGACAGACCCTGGCGCCGAACGCGCAAGCGGGCGTGAAGCACCGCTGACGGAAGCGTCGCGACTGGCGCCCCGCCCGCGCGCCCCGCCCACCAGGCGCCCCGCCGACCCGAGTTCGTACTTCTCCGCGAATAGCGCGGATTACTGCGAACTCACCCCTTCGGGACGTTTGAAAAGAACCCTTTCGAAAGCTATCTTTCGACAATGCCAGAGGGGGTTGTCCAGCTCACCGACCCGCGGGCCCTGCGCGCCGTCGCCCACCCGACCCGGCTGAAGCTGATCGCGCTGTTGCGCCGGCTCGGGCCGCTGACGGCGACGCAGGCGGGGGAGCGGATCGGCGAGAGCCCCGCCGGCTGCTCGTTCCACCTGCGCTCGCTCGCCAAATGGGGGTTGGTCGAGGAGGCCGGGGGCGGGCGGGGGCGCGAGCGGCCGTGGCAGGCGACCGCGGGCGGCCACGAATGGGCGGCGCGCGGCCCGAGTGAGGAGGTCGACGAGGCGGGGGACCTCCTCACCCGGGTCGTCATCGAGCAGTGGTTCGACGAGGCGCTGCAGTGGGTCGACCGCCGCGCCGGCGAGACCCGCGAGTGGTCGAACGCCGCGATCGCCAACGACCAGATGATCGCCGTCACCGCGGCCGAGCTGGAAGACATCGACCGGCGCGTGCGCGAGATCCTCGCGCCCTACGCGCAGCGCGTCGGCCGGCCCGACACGCACCCGGCGGGCGCCCGCAACGTCGCCCACATCCAGCTCGGCTTCCCGTTCGCCGACGACCCGCCGCCGCCGTGATCCGCCCCCGGATCCCCACTCTGCTGCGGGCCAACCGCCCCTTCCGCAACTACTGGGCGGGGCAGAGCATCTCCCTCTTCGGCGACCAGATCGCGCTCCTCGCGATCCCCCTCCTCGCCGTCCTCACCCTCGACGCCAACGCCGAGCAGATGGGCTTCCTGGCGGCGGTCGAGCTGGCGCCGAGCCTCCTCTTCGCCTTCCACCTCGGCGCCTGGGCCGACCGCCGCCGCAGCCGCCGCGCGCTCCTCATCGCCGCCGACCTCGGCCGCGCCTTCCTGCTCTTGGGACTGCCGCTCGCCGCCCTCCTCGGCGTCCTCAGCCTGCCGATCCTCTACGTCGTCGCCTTCCTCACCGGCACCCTCGGCATCCTCTTCATGGTCGCCGAACAGACCGTCTTCACCTCGCTGGTCCGCCCGCGCGAGTACGTCGAAGCCAACTCGCTCCTGATCGGCAGCCGCTCGGTCGCCGAGGTCGGCGGCAAGACCCTCGGCGGCCTCCTGGTCGCGGCGGTGACCGCGCCGGGGGCGATCGTGGTCGACGGCGTCAGCTTCCTCCTCTCGGCCCTCTTCGTCCACCGCGCCGACGTCCCCGAGCCCCCCGCCGCCTCGCCCGACTCAGGCGGCCTCGCCGCGGGCGCCCGCTTCATCCGCCGCACACCGCTGCTGCGCGCGTCGCTGCTCGGCACCGCCACCTTCAACCTCTTCAACACCGCCTTCTGGGCGCTGATCGTCCTCTTCGCCACGCAGGAGCTGCACCTCGGCTCGGGGGCGATCGGGATCGCGCTCGGGGTCGGCGCGCTCGGCAGCGTCCTCGGCTCGGCGGTGGCGAAGGTCCTCGCGGCGCGGATCGGCCTCGGCAACTCGATGATCCTCTCCTTCGTCCTCGCCCCCCTGCCGCTGGTCCTGGTGCCGCTCGCCGACGGCCCGCCCGCCCTCTCGATGGCGCTGCTGATGACCGCCGAGTTCTTCTCCGGGGTCGGCGTGATGGTCCTCGACGTCGGCCTCTTCTCGTTCCAGGCGGCGGTGATCCCGGACCACCTCCGCTCCCGCGCCTGGGGCGCGATCCTCTTCTTCAACTGGGGCATCCGCCCGCTCGGCGCCCTCGGCGGCGGCCTCCTCGCGGGCGCGATCGGCCTCCGTCCCACCATGTGGATCGCCGCGGTCGGCGGCCTCGCCGGCGTCCTCTGGCTCCTGCCCTCGCGAATGTCCCAGGTCCGTGATCTCTCCGAGGAAGGCGGCGTCGCCCCAAGCGCCCCTCCGACCGACGTCCCGGTGGCCGTCCCTTAGGACCGATTCGATGGGTGGGGCTGCATGACTTTTCCCCGATCGGCCGGCGCCGGCCGGGCTTAACCACGTTTACGCCGAGAACTTGCACAATTGAGGCGTGGGTGTAATCGGCGACACCCTTTCCGCGGCGCGGACCAGGCGGGCGGTGGACCTCGAGGAGGTTCACGCCGCGACGGGCATTCGCCCGCGCTACCTGGAGGCGATCGAGCAGGAAGATTGGGACGCGCTCCCGGAGGAGTTCTACGCGCGCTCCTTCATCCGCAAGTACGCGCGGTTCCTGGAGCTCGACCCCGACCCGCTGGTCGAGGAGTACCGGCGCCGGCAGGGGGGCGGGGCGCGCGGCGAGGCGCCGACCTCGCCCTTCGCCCGGACCCGCTCGCGGCGCGCCGAGGCCCTCCGTCGTCGCCGCAGGCGCCAGAGCGTCTACGCCTGGATCGGCGCCGCGGCGCTGCTGGCGGCGATCGTCGTCGCGATCGTCCTGCTCTCCTCGGGCGGCGGCGGCGACGGGGGCGGCGACGGCGGCGGCGCGGCGGGAGGCAAGAACGCCGCCGGCCACGGGACCGCCGGCAAGGGCAACGGGGCCTCTCCCCAGAAAGGCTCCCCGAGCGCCGGCAAAAGCCCCAAGAAAACGGCACAGAGCGTCAAGCTCGAGCTCGAACCGACCGCCGAAGTCTGGACCTGCGTCATCGACGGCAACGGGAAGCGCCTGGTCGACGGTCAGACGCTGGCCGCCGAAGAAACGATGGGCCCGTTCCACTCTCGTTCCTATGAAGCCGCCTTTGGCAACGGGTCGGTGAGGATCCTGGTCGACGGGAAAGTCGCGAAGACGCCGGCGACGCCCAGCCCGATGGGAATCGAGGTCAACTCGCACGGAAAGGTCCACGAACTCCCGGAAGGAAAGCGCCCGAGCTGCGAATAGCAGGACTGTTTGACTGAGGACACACTTATCACTAGTGTGCCAGTCAGATGGCACAGTTGGCCACGCACGCCGAGAACCCCTTCGCCGTCGACCCCGACGACGAGCTCCCGGTCGGCCTGCAGCTGACACTGCGCCTGCGGGTGCTGATCGCCACCGGCCGGCTCCCGGCGGGGGAGAGACTGCCCAGCGTGCGGCGCCTCGCCGAGTGGGCGGGGGTCAACGCGAACACCGTCCGCGCCGCCTACGCGAGCCTCGAGGACGAGGGCCTGGTCGCCGGCCAGCACGGCCGCGGCACCTTCGTCGCCGCCGGCGTCCGCACCGCGCCCGCGCTCGAGGAGATCGCCACCGAGGCGATCCGCAAGGCGCACGCCGCCGGCCTCTCGGCCCGCGAGCTGGCCGAGGTCGCCCTCGTCTGCGCCGCGATCCCCGGCGACGCGCTCACCGACCCCGGCACCGCGTCCATCCCCGGCGCGATCGACGCCGCCGAGGCCGAAGCGATCGGCGTCCGCCAGGAGCTGCGCCGCCAGATCGGCGTGCTGGAGCGCGACCTCGCCGACTTCGCCCGCTTCATCCCCGCCGACCTGCCGACCGCGCCGCGCGTCACCTCGGCCCACGTCGCCGGGGTGGAGGAGCTGGAGCGGACCCGCGACACGCTCGTCGCCCAGCTCTCGGAGGCGCGGCGCGCCGCCGAGCGCCGCGCGGGCGAGGAGGCCCGCCGCCGGGCCGGCGCGGAAGCCGCCGCCCGTGAAGCCGCGGAGGAGGCCGGGCCGCTCGCCCGGGCGATGGGCTGGTGGCGGCAGAAGCGCTAGCACGGCGGCTGGGCCGGGTCGGGCCGGTGTTCGAGCAGGTGGGGAGCATGGTCATCCTCACCGCCCGCACGCTGCGCTCGGCGATCCGCGCCCCCTACCCCTACGGCGACGAGCTGGTCGAGCAGGTCGCTTTCACGATCCGCCTCTGCTGGCTGCCGCTGCTCGCCTCGACCTTCGCCCTCAACCTCGGCGCGCCCGGCCTGCAGGCGGCGGGGGTGCTGCACGTCTTCGGCTCGCTCGACCGGCTCGGCGGCTTCTTCGTCCTCACCGCGGTCCGCTGGATCGGCCCGATCGTCACCGCGGTCGTCGTCGCCGGGGTCGCCGGCACCGCGATCACCGCCGACCTCGGCGCCCGCAAGATCCGCGAGGAGCTCGACGCCCTCCAGGTCCTCGGCGTCGACCCGATCAAGAACCTCGTCGTCCCCCGCTTCCTCGCGCTGATGCTGGTGACGACGCTCTTCGACGCCTTCGCGATCGTCTTCGGCCTCGCCTCCGGGATCGCCGCCGAGCTGATCTACGGCCAGAGCCTCGGCGGCTTCTTCGCCACGCTCTTCTCCAACTCCTCGGTCACCGACATCTGGGGATCGGTGCTGATGTGCGCGATCTTCGGCGCGATCATCGCCGTCGTCTGTTGCTACAAAGGCATGACGGCCTCGGGCGGCGCCGCCGGGGTCGGCCTCGCGGTCAACCAGGCGGTGGTGATCTCGCTGGTCGGGGTCTCCTTCTTCAACTACGTCTTCACCGCGGTCCTCCTCGCCACCCACCCCGAATTGCAGACGATCAGGTGAGGGCGGGCGAGGGCGGGAGTCGGGGTGACCCTTCTCTCACGAACAGCGGGGAGGTTCGTTCAGCGCCACCCCGACCCCCGCCGATCGGTGCGCTCCCGGGGATCCCCTGGCTCGAATCCTTCGGCGAGATCTCGCGCTTCGGGGCGCGGGTGGCGGGGCTGGTGTGGACCGGGCGGGCGCTCCGTTTTCTCGGTGAGGCGATGCGGCAGGCGGGGATCCTGATCCTCGGCTCGGGCCTGGTGATCTGGGGCCTCGTCTTCATCTTCGGCCTCCAGTGCGGGCTGAACGGCGCCTACTTCGTCCGGGCCCAGGGAGCGCCCTCCTACGCCGGCCTTTTCGCCGCCTTCTGTGACCTGCGCGAGGCCCTTCCGTACGCTTTCGGCTACATCCTCTCGGCGAAGGTGGGGACCGGGATCGTCGCCGAGCTCGGCGCGATGCGGATCAACGAGGAGATCGACGCGCTCGAAGTGATGGGCGTGCCGCCGGTCACCTTCCTCTGCGGCTCGCGCCTGCTCGGCGCCTGGATCGCTCTGCCGTTCATCTACCTGGTCGGGATCGGCATCATGTACCTGGCCAGCTACCTCGCCGTGGTCAAACAGGTCGGCGACGTCTCCTCCGGTGGCTACTCCCTCATCTTCTGGATGTTCCAGGACCCCACCGACGTCCTCTACTCCCTGATCAAGGGGATGACGATGGCGACCGTGATCGTGCTGGTCGGCTGCTACTACGGCTACACCGCCTCCGGCGGCCCGGTCGGCGTCGGCACCGCGACCGCCAAGTCGATGGCCTTCAACATCGTCGCCGTCCACATCATCGGCATGGTCGGCACCCTGATCTTCTGGGGCGCCAACCCCCGGTTGCCGATCGGCGGCTGAGGCCCTCTCATCGACACGGGCTTGGGAGGGGATCGCGGGGGTGACCCTTCCCTCACAACAGCGGGGACGTTCGTCCAGGATCACCCCCGCGATCCCCCTCGGGCGCGGGCGGGGGACGGTGTCGTTCCGGGGCTTGCGGCCGTCCGAGGGGGCGGGGGTTTCGGGGGGCTTGCGGCCGTCCGAGGCGGGGGCTCGGGGTGCCTGTGGCCGTCCGAGGGGGCGGGGGCTCGGGGGGCTGGCGGCCGTCCGAGGGGGGGCTCGTGGCCCGGGCGGCCGTCCGAGGGAGGCCCTGGGCTCCTCATGGGGGTCCGGGCAGGCTGTGACCCCCATGAGGAGCCCAGGACGTGAGGCGTTGCGGGGGCAAAGGGTCAAAGGTCCGTCACGAACTCCGGGAGGTCCGTCACGACTCTCCGCCCGGTGGGAGGGATCCGGGCGGTCAGGAAGTTGAGCTGTTCCTTATGCGCCTCATGGGCGCATAAGGAACAGCGCAAATCCCTGACCGCTCAGGGACCCCCGGGACGTGAGGGTCCCTGGGGGAAGACGTCACAGCTCGTGACGAATATGCCGGGGACGTCACACCTCCCGGCTCTCCGAGGGCCCCGGCCGGGACCGAGTTCGCAGTTAGCGACAACATGTGTCGTTAAGTGCGAACGCGCCTCCTGGCGTGACCCGCAGGCATGAGGAAGACGGGAGGAAGCGTGACGTTCCCGGCATCTTCGTCACGGGGTCCGAGTTCGGTGACGGATCCGTCCCTCTCCCGTGACGCACCCGTGAGGCACCCGTCCCTCTCCCGTGAGGCTCCCGGGACCCTGCGGCGTCACGCACCCTCCACCCTCCCCACGAGACCCGGCCCTCTCGTGGCGGCCACAGCCTGCCCGGGCCGCCACGAGAGGGTCGGGTCCCTTTGTCGTCCCTTTCCGGCCTCCCGGCCTCCCCGGCGCCGGCCCCAGGGGCCTGGACCCTCCCGGGCGCCGGCTTGAAGGCCCCTGGACCCTTCCCGGGCGACAGCTCCGGGGACCTGAACCCTCGCCGGGCTCGGGGCATCGCTCGTCTAGCCGTCCCGCGCGTCGAGCCAGGCCTTGGCGACGCGCTGCGGCGCGCGGCACAGCCAGGCTTCGACGATCGCTTCTTCGAGGTCCTGGCGGGGGATGCGGTCGAGGCGGATGAGGACGCTCGGGTAGCCGTCGAAGTGGGGGGTGGTGAAGTGGACCTCGGGCTCGCTCGCGAGGAGCGCCGTCTTCGCCTCCTCGTCGGGGACCCGGACGGCGAGGATCTCGCCCGTCGGTGCCGTGCCCTCCGGCTCGAGGCCGCCGAGCCGCTCGATTTCCTTCGCCCGCAGCGGCCGTTCCCAGGCGAAGAGCTTCTTCCGCACCTTCCAGGCACGGTTGCCGAAGGACGGTTCCTCGGCCACCTCCGGCAGCCCCAGCGCGATCGCCGCGACGTCCTCCCAGCTCGCCATCAGGCCCGCCTGGCCCCTTCGCGCTCCCGCTCCGCCTCTTCCTTCGCCCGCACCTTCGCCGCCAGCGCCGCCTGTTCCATCTCCGCCAGCTTGCGCGCGCGGGCGATCGCCGCGGTCAGCGCGTCGATGTCGTAGACGCCGTGGTGGCGGCGGCCGTTGACGAAGAAGGTCGGCGTGCCGGAGACGCCGGAGGAGTCGGCGCTCTGCACGTCCTCGGCCACCCGCTCGAGGTGCACCCGCTTGCGCACCTCTTCTTCGAGCCGGTCGGCGTCCAGCTCCAGTTCCTCGGCATACCGGTGCACGTCGTCGAGGGTCAGCTCCCCCTGGTGTGCCATCAGCGTGTCGTGCATCTGCCAGAAGGCGCCCTGCGCGGCCGCCGCCTCGCTCGCCTCCGCCGCCAGTTGCGCGTGCGGGTGGACGTCCTGCAGCGGCAGGTGACGGAAGACGTAACGCAGGCCGTCGCCGTGGTGCATGTCGAGCAGCTCGCGGACGGTCGGCTCGGCCCGCCCGCAGTAGGGGCACTCGAAGTCGGCGTACTCGACCAGGGTGACGGCGCCGTCCGGGTCGCCGCGGATGTGGTCGCGCTCCGGGTCGACGTCCTCGGCCAGGTCGATGATCGATTCGGCGGTGCGCCGCAGCTGTTCCAGCCGCCGCGACTGCGGGATCAGCGCGCGGGTGCCGCGGAACACCGCGAAGGCGACCAGCGGCGAGATCACGCAGGCGGCGAGCACGCCGAGCTTCGCCTGGTCGAGCGCCGGCCCGGTGAAGGCGAGGCTGGCGATCAGGAAGGAGACGGTGAAGCCGACCCCGGCCGCGGTGCCGGTCCCGAGCAGGCCCGGGAAGGTGATCGTCAGCTTGCCGCCACCCACCAGCCTGCGCACCGGCGCCCGCGTCGCCAGCCAGGGCAGGAGGAAGATGCCGAGCGGCTTGCCGACCACATAACCGGCGACGATCCCGATCGTGATCGGCGAGCTCACCGCGTCGCCGACGAGCCCGCCGGTGATGTGGACGCCCGCGTTGGCGAGCGCGAAGAGCGGCACGATCACGTAGCTCGTCCACGGGTGCAGCGCGTACTGGAGCCGCTCGTTCGGCGAGATCGCCGCGCCGAGGCTGCGCCGCGCCTCCTGCGCCCCGCCCGCGGTCGGCTGCTCGCGGAACTCGCGGGTGAGGTCGGTGGCGCGCTCCAGCTCGTGGCGCGAGGGCGGGTAGGCGCTCGTCACCAGCCCGATCGCGAGCCCGGCGATCACCGGGTCGATCCCCGACTCGTACATCGCCACCCAGATCCCGGTGCCGACGAGGACCGCGAGCGGCCCCCGCATCGTCGGCAGGAAGCGCAGCAGCCCGAGGATCGCGAAGAGCCCGACCGCGACGCCGAGCGCGACGAGGTCGACCTGCCCGGTGTAGGCGATGACGATGATCGCCAGCGCCGCGAGGTCGTCGAACACCACGAGAGTGAGGAGGAAGACGCGCAGGCGGGTGGAGCCGGTCGGCGCGACGAGGGCGAGGACGCCGAGCGCCAGCGCCGTGTCGGTCGACATTGCCACGCCCCAGCCGCCGCCCCCCGCGCCGCCCGCGTTGAAGAGCAGGTAGATCCCGACCGCGCCGCCGATCCCGCCCAGCGCCGCCAGCCCCGGGTACCAGAGCCGGTTGTGCTCGCGCAGCTCCCCGAGGTCGATCTCCCGCTTCGCCTCCAGCCCGACGACGAGGAAGAAGAGCGCCATCAGCCCCTCGTTCACCCAGGCGCGCAGGTCGTTGGAGATCCCGTGCGAGCCGACCTGGATCGAGAGGTGCGTCTCCCACAGTTCGCTGTAGCTGCCGATGTCGACGTTCGCCCAGAGCAGCGCCACGACGACCGCGCCGACGAGGACCACCGCCGACCCGGTCTCGGTGCCGAGGAAGTCGCGCACCGGCGTCGCCAGGTTGCGCGCCCAGGCGGTCCGGCCGCCGTTCGGCTGGGTGGTCTCGTCAGACATCTACCGCCGAAGTATGCTCGCGGGTGAGACCGACGATCTCCGACCCCGGCCGCTTCGCCCTGAAGAACGCGGTGCGGGCGGCGCTCGTCGTCCCCGCCGCCTTCGCGATGCACGCTGCGGTGTCGAGCGTCAGGACCTTGTCGGGGAAGTGTGTCGTCCTCCTCGCCCGCGTCCCGGCACCCGCGCGGGCCCGAACCCTTGCGGCGGCTAATCTCGCGCCCCGTGATTCCGATCTTCGACGGCCACAACGACGCGCTGACCCGGGCGGACCACGGGCGGCTCGCGGGCGGGCGCGACGGCGGGCACCTCGACCTGCCGCGGATGCGGGCGGGCGGGATGCGCGGCGGCATCTTCGCGGTCTTCACCTCCTCGCCCGGGGAGGAGAGCCACGAAGGGCAGGTCTTCGGCGGCAATCCGTTCTCGGAGCCGCTGGCCGAGCCGGTCTCGCACGAGGTCGCCGCCGCCGCCGCGACCGCCGCGGCGGGCCGCCTCTTCGCGCTCGAGCGCGCCGGCGAGCTGCGGGCGGCGCGTCGCATCGGGGACGTCGACGCCGCGCTCGCCGACGGCACCCCGCCGGTCGCGGTCCTCCACCTCGAGGGCGCCGAGGCGATCGACCCCGGCCTCGAAGCGCTGCCCGCCTGGCACGCGATGGGCCTGCGCTCGCTCGGTCCGGTCTGGAGCCGCGCCAACGCCTTCGCCACCGGCGTCCCGTTCGCGATGCCCTCCTCGCCGGACGTCGGCCCCGGCCTCACCGACGCCGGCGTCGCCCTGGTCAAGGCGTGCGCCGAGCTGGGGATCCTCGTCGACCTCAGCCACCTGAACGAGAAGGGGTTCTGGGACGTGGCGCGGCTCGAAGCGGGGCCGCTGGTTGCCAGCCACTCCGGCGCCCACGCCGTCGCGGCAGCCTCACGCAACCTGACCGACGCCCAGCTCGACGCGATCGGCGCGTCCGGCGGCCTGGTCGGGATCGTCTACGCGACCGCGTTCATCCGTCCCGACTTCGCCGACGACCCCGACACCCCGCTCGCCGTCATCGCCGACCATGCCCGTCACGTCGCCGACCGGATCGGCGTCGAGCACGTCGCCCTCGGCTCGGACTTCGACGGCGCCACGATCCCCGCCTCGCTCGGTGACGTCGCCGGCCTGCCGAAGCTCCTTGACGCCCTCCGCGCCGCCGGCTTCACCGACCCCGAGCTCGAAGCCATCGCCTGGCACAACTGGCGCCGCACCCTCGCCGCCTGGTGGCACTGACCCGTCACAGCTCCGTCGCAGCGCGCCGCCGACGGGCCGAAAACCGGACAGGGAGGCAGGTTTTCGGCCCGTCGGCGGGGGTTAGCTGGCGGAATGCGCAAGGAAGTCGAGCAGGAGGCGCTCGACCTCGGTGGGGTCGTCGGCGAACGGCCAGTGGCCGCTGTGGGGGAGGACGTGGACCTCGGCGCGGGGGAGGAACTCGCGTTGGCGCTCCGCGTAGCTCGACGGGAGGTAGGGATCGCCGCCGCCCCAGATCACCAGGGTGGGTGGGTCGGCGGCCTTCAGCGCCGCGACCAGTTGCGGGTCCGGCGCGCCCGGCTCGTCGGTCGCGCGGTAGAGCTTCAGCACCGCGCGCCGGGTCCGGCGGTCGTAGTGGTCATACATGCGTTCGACGAACGGCCGGGGGAGGCCGCGTGGCTCGGAGCGGTCGATCATCGCGCGGAAGGCGCCGCGGGTCGCCGTCGCCTGGAAGAGCTCGCCGAGCACCGGGGTGCGCCAGATCCGCGCCAGCCGGTGCCACTTGTAGCCGGGGAGGATGCCGACGTCGATCAGCGTGAGGCTCGCCAGCCGGTCGGCGTGGGTCGCCGCCCAGGCGAGGCCGATCGGGCCGCCGAAGTCGTGCAGCACGAGGTGGGCGCGCTCGATCCCGAGCGCCGCGAGCGCCGCGTCGACGAACGCCGCATAGCCGAAGGCCGTGTGCTCGAAGCCGGCGGGGGCGATCGTCTCGCCGAAGTCGGGCAGGTCGAAGGCGACCGCGCGCGGGCCCGCGGCGCCGACCGCGCCCACCAGCGGCTCCCAGTCGTCGGCGGAGCCCGGGTTGCCGTGGACGAAGACGACCGCGGCGGTCGCCGCCGTGGGCCCCGCTTCGACCAGGCGCGTGGAGGTCCCGCCCGCCTCGAGGCGCCGGCGCCCCGCGACCGCCGCGTCGGTCGCCATCAGGCCGCCTTCTCGACGCCGTCGCCGAGCTTCCCCGGGCGCCCGCCGCGTCGCTGCCCCAGCGAGTGGCGGGCGTTGGTCGCCGCCGCCAGCGGCATCGCGGTGGCGATCATCCGCGCCGGGCCGATCTGCCGCGTTCCGTAGGTCTCGAAGATCGTCGCCACTCGCGGGTTGCGCACCGCGGCGGAGAAGATCAGCCGCTCGGGTGGCTGCAGCTTGCGCCCGGTCGCGTAGTCGTGGATCGACCAGGCGTGGCCGCCGAGCCGCCGCCGGTGCAGACGACGATAACGCCGCAGCCCGGCTTCCAACTCCCCTTCGCCGCGCAGCGCCGGGGCCACCGAGTCGGCCAGCCATTCGGCCGTCTGGAAGGCCCAGCCGCAGCCGATCCCGAACAGCGGGTCGGTCGCCAGCGCCGCGTCGCCGACCAGCGCCAGGCCCGGCGCGGTGGGGGTCCGCACGCGGTTCGTCATGTCGATCTTGCCGAGCAGGCCGTCGTCGGTCAGCGTGGCCGAGCGCAGCGACGGCGCGTCCGGCGCCGCTTCGAAGTAATCGAGCATCGCCGCCACGGGGTCGGCCTTGAACTCCGGCAGCCGGTCCAAGGTCGGCATCACCGCGTAGAGGGTGAGGCCGCCGTCGGTGGGGAAGGCCGCCGACCACTCCGGGTCCCTCATCCACACCGAGGCGTCGGGGGCGTGCCTCGGCGTCACCCCCTCGAAGTAGCCGCCGTAGACGAAGCGCCCGTGGGGGTGGGTCTTCTCCTTGACCCCGGCGAGCCCGACGACCGACGAGTCGCGGCCGTCGGCGCCGATCGTCAGCGGCGCCTCGAAGACGGTCTCGACGCCGTCGCGGTCGCGCGCCACGACGCCGGCGACCCGGCCGCCGGCGCGGCGCACCTCCCGCACCGCCTGGCCGAGCAGGACCTCGACGCCGGGGGTCGCCGCGGCGCGCTCGCGCAGCATCGGGTCGAGCTTCGACCGCCGCAGGTTGACCCCGCGCGCGACGCGCCCGGGCGGCGCCGCGACCCACCCCCACGGCACCCGCACGCGCAGGCGGGGACGCACCGCGCCGGCCGCTTCCATCGGCTCGAGCAGCTCCAGCCGTTCCAGCGTCGGCACCGCCGAGGCCTGGATGAAGTGCGAGCAGATGCGCTTGTAGGCCGCCGGGTCGGGGCTCTTCTCCACCACCGCGACCCGCGCGCCCGCCCGTCCCAGGAGCATCGCCGTCGCGCAGCCCGCCAGGCTGCCGCCTACGATCACCGCGTCGTAGGAGCGCGTACCGCCCCTGCCGTCCCGCTCTGATCCCGCCATTTCGCCTCCCGCCAGAGGTAGCTGGATAGTTCGTCTGGAACTATACGTCGAGAACCATGGAAAGCAAGCCGATCAAGCTCACCCCGACCTCATACGCCTTGCTGGCGCTGCTCGATCGCTTCGGCGAACTGACCTCCTACGAGATCAAGGACGCGCTCGAGACCTCGATCGAGAACTTCTGGCCGGTCCCCCACACCACCGCCTACCAGGAGCCCGCGCGGCTGACCTCCGGCGGCTACCTCTCGGCGCGCCAGGAGAAGGGCGGGCGGCGCCGGCGCCGTTACGCGCTGACCGACGCCGGGCGCGCGGCGCTGCGGGCCTGGGCCGACGAGCCGGTGGCCGCGCCACCGCAGCTGCGCGACGAGCTCCTGCTCAAAATCTTCGCCGGCGCCGATCCCGAGCCGCTCGTCGCCGCGCGCCTGGAGTGGTACCGGGCGAAGGCGGAGGAGCTGGAGCGATACCTCGCCGCGGTCCAGCTGGCGCCCGGCTGGAGCGGCCCGGAGCGGACCCTGCGCGGCGGAATCAAGTACCACCGCAAGATGACCGAGGCGTTCGAGGAGCTGCGCGGCGAAGAGGAGGACCGCTAGCAGCGCCGCCGAAAACGGATGCTGTGCGGATCGACCTCTCCGACCTCGACCGGCTGACCAGCTTCGCCGGCGCGCTCGCGCGGCTCTTCTGGTGCCTGATGGCGCTCGGCTTCCTCACCGCCGTCCTCGGCTCCCCCGGCACCGGCCTCCTCGTCCTCATCCTCGGCGCCGCCGCCTTCGTCCTGCGCGCCGGCCTCGAAGACTTCGTCCGCTCCCGCCGCGAGCCCGCCGAGCCCCCGGCCGACGCCGAGCCGAAGATCACGATCCGCCGTACCACCCGCCCTTCCGGCACCGCCCGCCGGCGCGCGAAGTCTGCTGTTTAATTCATCACCTCCCGGTGGAGGCGATGAAGGCGAGCGCGGAGACAAAGAGGCGGAGGCGGGTTGCGGCGGCGGCGTCGCTCTGCGCGCTCCTGGTCAGCCTCGCGGTCGCGGTGGCGCCGGCGCTCGCCGAATCGAGTGATTCGGCGCCGATCCGCCCGATTTCGGAGGGCGGTTTTACGTTCCCGGAGATCACCGGCCCAGAAGCCCCGGAGGAATACCCGATCCGGTGGGGGAAGCTGGATCCGCTCATGGTGGCGCGTCAGGTCAACGACCAGGAGATCGTCTTCGAAGAATCCGAGTCGGGGACCGTCGCCGGGACGTGAGGATTTCGCAGGGAAGAGGACAAGGGTTCGTGACGAACCCGGGGCTTCCGTGACGGGTCCGTGCGGAAGAGCGCCCCGGCCGCTGGCCCATCCCCGCCAGCTGTTCCTTATGCCGGAATGGTGGATATAAGGAACAGCCGGCGGCGACGGGGAGGACGCGTGTCGACCTCGGTCGCCGAGCGCGCCCAAAGTCGACACGGAGACCCCTGGCCGGTGGGAGGGACGGGCGGAGGCGTGACGTCCCCCCGCATCCCCGGGGACCCTTTCGGAGGCCGGGATCGAGGGGGTCCGGATCGCGCTGCAGCTCTTGTGGTCGCTATGGCGACCACAAGAGCTGCAGCGCGATGGCGACGCATGAGGAAGGCGCGCGGAAGGGTGACGTGGCCTGCATCCCCGTGACGTGCCCGACATCCGTCACGGATCCGTGGGACTTCCTTGCGCCATCCGTGGCTCTACCGTGACCCTCACGCCACGATCCTCAGCACCCCCCACAGACCCGGCCGTCCCGGCCACGGCCACAGCCTGCCAGGGCCGTGGACGGGACGGCCCGTCCCTTGTCCGTCCCTTTCCCCTCCGGGCGCCAGCTTCAGGAGGCCCTGTCCCTTCCCCGGGCTCACCGGGAGAGGCTGGTTCCCGGCGCGCTTGGTGGGGCGGGTGCTTGGGCCGGGGGTCAGGCGGCCAGGGGCTTGCGCCGGGGGCGGCGGGCGCACCAGAGGGCGAAGAGGACGATGGCGATCAGGCCGCCGACCTCGTGGGCGCCGAGGAGGACGCAGATCGCGTCCGGGATCCCGGCCAGGAGGGCGCCGAGCAGGGTGTTGCCGAGCGGCAGGCCGAGCACTCGGGCGGTAAGGGCGGCGCAGAGCATCCAGGCGACCGGGCCGGTCAGCCAGCCCCAGCTGTCGAAGAAGCCGTGCGGGAGGAGGATCGCGAGTACGGCGAAGACCACGCCGACCGCAACGAGCTGGACGAGCGCCGAGCGCCAGAGGAGGGAGGTGTCCATCGCCGCGGAGGCTATCGAGGGCCGCCCGCGGGCCCGCTCGTCGCCCGCGCGGCCACGGCGCCGCCTGCGTTCGCAGTTTTCGTCGCTATCCGAGGATTACTGCGAACTCACCTCGGTGAGGGGCGGCCGCGGTCTCGGCGGCGCGGGCTCCGCTCAGCAGATGAAGCTGCCTTCACCGCAGAGTTCTTCGGCGAGGCCGGAGAAGCCCTTGGCTTCTTCTTCCAGCGCTTCGACCCGTTCTTCGAGTTCGCCGGCTTCGCCTGATTCGCCGCCGAGTTCTTCGATCTCCCCGCGCAGTTCGCCGACTTCGGCTTCGAGGGCCCCGAGTTCTTCCCCGGCCGATTCCCCCGCCGGCCCGGCCGGTCCCTGCTTGCCGACGTGCCCGCGCGGCCCCCGCTTCCCCGCCGGCCCTTCCGGCCCGGTCTGCGCCAGCAGCGCCAGCCCCGACCCGATCGCCGCGCTCAGCACGCACACCCCGATCACCAGCGCGATGAACTGGTTGCGGGGCAAGGAGATGCTCGGCTTCTCTTCTTCAGGCGGCACGCGGATCCGGAACTCTCGCAGACGCGGCTACGATGACGACCGGCGCATCGCGCCCGCGGGCGGTTAGCTCAGTTGGGAGAGCACTTCCCTTACAAGGAAGGGGTCACTGGTTCGAGCCCAGTACCGCCCATCGCCGGAGACCGCCCTACGGGGCGGTTTTCTCGTTGTAGGGAGCTGACGCGAGTAGTCAATTTGGGGGCGAGGGGCAGCAAAAGGGCAGCGCAAGCCCGCTGGACCACCCCCTATTGATTCCTCCTCTGGGGGTTACCTGGCCTCCGTGCGCTGCACGTACCGCTGTCTCTATCGCTGCCCAATTGACTACTCCCGCCGCTGAAGATTCGTCCGTCCATTGACTACCTCTCAGCCGTTCAGGGAAAGACCCTCGCGGGGTCGGGACGGAGATCGAGCAGGGCGAGAAATCGAGCTGGATGGGAGCCGTCCCGACTGCCTTTTGACTACTCGCTCTCGGCGCGGGTGAACAGCTCGCCTAGAGAGATGTCGAGCGCGTCGGCCAAGGCCGCGATGGTTTCGACGGTCGGTTCCCCTGGGTCGTAGAAGGACAGCGCCACGGACCCGACCCTATGTCGAGCTTCCGCGCCCCATCAAGGACAACACGTCCCACCGCTCTCTTCGGCGCGGCTTCGGTTTTCGGGTCCTTTCCCTCCGAGGTCGCGCCCCTCCTGTTACTGCGGGCGTGCAATGACTATTCCCACTGACAAGCCTCCGAACCCGGCCGGGATTCATCGAAGGTTCAGCGCCCTAGACGGGCTTGACGACGGAGGTCGCCGGAACAACCATCGGCACGATTTGCATCACCACGAAATCACCCCCTCCCGGTCGGTTGTTTGTGGGACAGGAGAGGTACTAGCGGAACACATTCCAGCGGTGGAACCGCGTCAACGCTTGCTCCGCTGGAAACTTGAAATCCTTGAAGTGAATTGACTACCTCCTACCAAATGTTCCAAATGGAGCAATGACGGTGGCGGCTCCCAAGAAAGGGACGAAGCGCAGCGAGATGCCGCGCCCGAAAGGTGTACTCGCCCTTGCCGCCGCCTACTCGCATCCCCTTCGGGTCAGAATCCTCACGATGATGAGCGCGACGGATCGTCGCTGCTCTCCCACGCGGCTTGCCGAAGAGTGGGGGGAAGACAGCAGGACGATGGCTTACCACTTCCGCGAGCTAGTGGCGTTCGGTCTTCTGGAGGTCGTCGAAGACATCCCCCGGCGTGGCTCCGTCGAACACATCCACGAAACGACCAAGCGGGCGGTCGCGTGGAAAGAAGAATGGGAAAAGATCCCGCCGGTATTCCGGCAGCACCTATCGGCGCTGACCCTGCGGCTGGGCGTCGAAGCGGTTGGAGCTTCCATCGACGCGGGCACGTTTGAAACCCGCGACGACGTGATCCTTGCTCAGGACACGATGCGGCTCGACGCGGCGAGCGCGGCCGAGGCTCTACAGATTCTTGCCGAAGCGCTCGACCGCCTGGTGGCGCTTGGCGATGACTCCCGTGCTCGCCTGGAGGAAACCGGCGAAGAGGGCGTCTTGATCAGCTACCTCGCGGCCGGCTTTGAAGGGTCGATCGACAGGCCGTCGTGACCCGTCATCAGCTAGAGAAAGGGCGCTGGTACCGCTATGAGGGTCCAATCGATTCGCTGGTCGGTCGGCCCGTGCAGATCGTCCAGGACGAATCGGCCGGGGTCATCGGGAGATTCGCCAGCGGGACGACCGCGCCGATGCTCCACACGGATCTAGGTCAACCGGTGGCCGACGCGGTCTCTGGGGTCACTGAGCCGTGCCTTGTCCGCGGTGGGGAGGAAACGGTGCCGGAGGTCAGGCTCAAATCACTGGAGCCGCTGGAGGTCGAAAGGGTCGGGACTGAACCCTGCCCGAACTGCCGGGGCCTGCATTGACTACCTCGCCGCCGCCGCCCGTGCTGTTGAAGCTGCTGACCAGCCCGACGCGGTGCAGCATCCTGCGAATCGTTCTCGCTGAGCGCGAGGCCATCAGCCCTATCGACCTGAGCAAGCGACTTGGCGAAGGACTCTCCAACGTCAGCTACCACGTGCACGTGCTCGACCGAGACGATGGCCTCACGCTCGACCACGTGGCGAACGGGCGTGCCGGCCTCAAACATTTCTACGTCGCCGGCCCGCTGGTGAAGGCATATCCCGAATTCGTCAACTCAGTTCTTACAGGTAGTGGCGGCGATCCCGCGTAGTCGAATCTCGAGGACGACAATGACTATTCCCCGTGCCAGCATCATCACCACGCTCGCCCATCCGACTCGACGGGCGATCTTGCGGGCCTATCTCGCCGACCGAAAGCGCCGGCGACACAGTCCGGTGCGGCTCGCGGAAGAGCTGCACAGGCCGGTGAACGATGTCGCGTACCACTTCCGCGTCCTCGCTCGGAACAAAGCTTTGCGAGCTTGGGGGACCAAGCCCGTACGCGGCGCAACGGAGCACTTCTATGTCCTTGGCCCCCTAGTCAAGGAAAACGAGGATGTGATCGTCCTCTTGCTCGCCGCCGACGAGAAGGCGGACGCAGAGGACGACACGTCTCCGTTGACCGTCTGAGCGCTCAGCCGAGCAGGGCGCTGAGGAGGCCCCCGCCGCGTTCGCCCATCTCAGACAGCGTGGGATGACTCGCAGCTCGCGCCGGCATCGCCGCCTCGCGCTCGGTCAGCACCTTCCCAAGGAGGCCGGGACGGTGCCGCTCAGCGCCGGCGTCTGCGAGCTGACTCGAGCCGGTGACGTTCGCGCAGTGCCAGCAGGGCCGGCCGTCGAAGTCGAGACACCACCCGATGACGATCCCCAAGCCGTGGCGCTCCGAGATTCGCAGGCGACCTGTTGACACTCCCCACGCGATCCAGAGACCGGACCATGTTCATGGGCGCGGCGTTCGGCCAGAAGTGCTCAGCGCCGGACAGGCTCCGGTAGTGGAATGGCTTGCTCGCCTCGCTTGAGCGCGATCCCGTAGAGCCCTTCCACCTGGCGCAGCCGCTGAACATGGGAGTCATCAACGATCAGGTTTCCGTACCAGAACGTCAGCCGCTCGTTGTCCGAGCGCTGCAACGCCACACCGCCGCGTCCCAGGTAATCGAGGATGGCGACAACGTGGAGGAGGCGGCCTGGTTGCTCGGTCACAAGGATTCGACGGTGACCCGTCGCGTCTACGTTGACGAGATCAAGAGTCGCGAGCGCAGCTCCAAACGACGGGCCAAGCTTGAGGCTCGGATGGGTCCGACGCTAACGGCCCTGGAGGGCAGCGCCGGGGGCAGCGCCAAAGCCGACCAGCCCCGTCCGGTACCCACTACTGAAAAGGGCAAGGTTGTGCCGCTCAAGCGGCACGCGGCTTGATCCGACCGGAGCCGACCAGCCCGCCGACTTCTTACAAGGAAGGGGTCACTGGTTCGAGCCCAGTACCGCCCATTCAGCCGCGGCCGTCGCGCCACTGGAGGACCTCGCGCAGTTCGCCGAGGTCGTAGCCGGTGGGCGCGCCGCTGACCGCGACCGTCAGCTCGTCCACCCCGGCGTCGGCGAGCGCGTCGGCGTGCTCGAGGACCGGGCCGCGGGTGCCGATCACGCGCTCGATCGTCGCCGGGTCGCGCCCGACCCGCGCGCAGTGCTCGGCCAGCACCGCCGCTTTGTGCCGGTAGGTCTCGGGGTCGCCGTAGGTGTGCCAGAGCTGCGCGTGCTGGGCGACCAGCCGCAGGGTCACCTTCTCGCCACCGCCGCCGATCATGATCGGCATCTCGCCGACCGGCGGCGGGTTGAGCCGCGCCAGCCGCGCTTCGAGCAGCGGCAGGTCGCGGCGCAGCGCCCGGAGCCGCTCCGGGGCGGTCCCGAACTCATAGCCGTACTCCTCGTAGTCGCGCTCGAACCAGCCCGCGCCGATCCCCAGGATCACGCGCCCGCCGCTGAGGTGATCGATCGTCGAGTGGATGTTCGCCAGCAGCTGCGGGTTTCGGTACGAATTGCAGAAGACGAGCGCGCCGATCTTCACCCGCTCCGTGTCGGCGGCCAGCGCGGCGAGCGCCGTCGCCCCCTCGAAGTGCTTGCCATCCGGGTCCCCGTTGAGGGGATAGAAGTGGTCCCAGGTGTAGATCGAGTCGACGCCGAGCCCCTCGGCCTCTCGCCACGCGTCCCGCATCTGGGCGAAGTCGGCGTGCTGCGGCTGGATCTGAGCTCCTACGCGGATCGGCATGGCGAGCAGACTACGCTCCCCGGATGGCCGCCTTCACCTCGGCGCTTGCGGAGTCCCTATCCGGGGAGGTCCTCGAGCGCTTCGAACGTTACGTCCGCATCGACACCCAGGCGGCCCGGGACCGGACGGGGAGCCCGAGCACGCCGGGGCAGCTGGAGCTCGGGCGGTTGCTGGTGGCGGAGCTGACGGCGATCGGGCTCGCCGACGCGGGGCTCGACGACAACGGCTACGTGACCGCGACGCTCCCGGTCACCGGCGACGCCCCCGCGCCGACGATCGGTCTGATCGCCCACCTCGACGTCAGCCCCGACGCCCCCGGCGCGGGCGTGGAGCCGATCGTCCACCGCGATTACCGCGGTGGCGTGATCGAACTGCCGCGGGCGGGCACGGTCCTCGACCCCGCCTCGATGCCCGCCCTCGAGGGCAAGGTCGGCGAGGACATCGTCACCGCGAGCGGCGACACCCTGCTCGGCGCCGACGACAAGGCCGGGATCGCGGCGATCATGACCGCGGTCGCCCACCTGTCCGCGCACCCGGAGCTGCCGCGGCCGAACCTGCGGATCGCCTTCACGCCCGACGAGGAGATCGGGCTGGGGGCGTCGCTGTTCGACGTCGAGGCCTTCGGCGCGCTCTGCGCCTACACGATCGACGGCTCGACCATCGGCGAGCTCCAGGACGAGACCTTCACCGGCGCCGAGGCGATCATCACGATCGAGGGAGTCGACGTCCATCCCGGCTTCGGCACCGGCAAGCTGGTCAACGCCGCCCGCCTGGCCGCCCGGATCATCGCCGCCCTGCCCGCCGACCGGCTCTCGCCGGAGACGACCGCGGGGCGCGAAGGGTTCATCCATATATACGAGCTGGAGGGGACTGCGGCGACGGCGAAGATCCGCGCGATCGTCCGTGACTTCGACGACGGGCTCCTGGCCGAGCACGTGGCGCTGCTGCGCGAGATCGCCGAGCGGGTGGTGGGGGAGGAGCCGACCGCGCGCCTGGCGATCGAGGTCAACGCCCAGTACCCGAACATGCGCCGCCACCTGGAAGCGGTCCCCGAGGTCGTCGCCGTCGCCGAGCGGGCCCTCCGCGCCGAGGGCATCACGCCGATCCGCAACCCGATCCGCGGCGGCACCGACGGCTCGATGCTGAGCGCGATGGGCCTGCCGACCCCCAACCTCTTCGCCGGCGGCCACGAGTTCCACAGCGTCCGCGAGTGGATCTCGGTCCAGGACATGGCCGCCGCCACCGCCGTGATCGTGGGCTTGGCGGCCGAGTGGGCAGCCACCTCGGAGTGAGTTGAGGACACGGGGGGCCCGTGGCCCGGGCGGCCGTCCGAGGTGGGTCCTGGGCTCCTCATGGGGGTCCTGGCAGGCTGTGACCCCCATGAGGAGCCCAGGACGTGAGGCTTCGCGTGGGAAGACGGCAAGGGTTCGTGACGAAGACGCCGGGGAGGTCACACCTCCCGGCCCCTGCGGGGTCCCGGCCCGGACCGCGTTCGCAGTTAGCGACACATGTTGTCGCTAACTGCGAACGCGCCTCCCGTGACCCTCCCGGCACGGTCCCTCATCACTCCCCACGGAGCGGCCCTCCCGGCCACGGCCGCAGCCTGCCCGGGCCGTGGACGGGAGGGCCCGTGCCTTGTCCGTCCCCCGTCAGCTGTTCCTTATGCGCCTCATAGGCGCATAAGGAACAGCTGGAGGGGCTCAGCCCGCGCCGAGGTCCGGCCGCGCCACGGCCGCCCGCATCCTCGCCTTCGGGACGATCGTCGTCGCGGATGCTTGCGCTCACCCTGCTCGGCGGCGTCGCGCTCTGCCTCATGCTGATCAGCGCAGCGGTCCTGGCCCTGTGGCTGGGCATCTGGCACCCTGAATTCGGCCGCTGCCCCCGCGGCTAGGGGATCAGCTGTTCGCGGCCGGTCGGCATGTGGTTGGCGAAGAAGACGAACCAGATGAGGGCGGTCACGATGCCGATCATGATCGAGGCGGGGAGCGCGACCTCCAGCGGTCCCCGTCGCCAGCCGCCGCGGTCGCCGACCAGGCGCAGGTAGCGGCGGTTCGCCGCCGCCAGCATCCAGGCGACGCCGCCGAGGGCCAGCGGCATCACCACCAGCCCGGCGATCAGGATCACCGCGGGGTCGCCGCTGAGGCGGGTGAGGAGCCAGAGGGTCCCGACCGGGACGACCAGCCAGAGCACCTGACAGCCGAGCACGATCAGCACCGCGAGCAGCCCCGCCTCGAGCCCGCCGCCGTCCCGCCTGCTCCGCGTCCCCTCCACGTCACGACCATACCGCCCCCGTTTACGGACCGCGCGATCTCGGCCTCACGCTTCCGCCGCGCCGCGCGTCCTATCTGGGACGACCCCGAGCGAGAGGAGCGAGATGAGGACTGCCCTGGCGCGGCCCGCTCGATCGCCCGCGGCGGCTACGTGAAGAGCGGCGGCCGATCAGCGTCGCGACGGGCTGACGACGTCGATGCGCTCGCAATGGAGGACGACGTCCTCGCGGTCGACGAAGGCCACGTCGCGGTCGGCGCCGCAGTCGACGCGATCGCGTTCGCCGTCGGCGGCGCGGATCACGTCGTCGGCGGGGCCGGCGTAGATCCGGTCGCGGCCCGGGCCGCCGACGATCGTGTCGCGGCCGCGGCGCGGCGAGAGCTCGGGGATGCCGCCGAAGAGGCGGTCGTCGCCGGGACCGCCGTCGATCAGGTCGCCCGCCGAGTTGCCGAAGACGAGGTCGTCGCCGGCGCCGCCGTAGAGGCAGTCGCCGCCGGCATGGCCGAGGAGCTTGTCGTCGCCGCCGAGCGCCCGGATCAGGTCGACTCCTTCGGCGCCCCGCAGCACGTCGTCGCCGGCCGTGCCGGTGACCGGCCGCGCTTCATGCCCGCGGCAGAGGCCCGGCTCGTGCCGCAGCAGGACCGTGAGGCTGCGCGAGCCGTGGTTGGCGACGACCAGGTCGGGGCCGAAGCCGCGGTCGAAGCCCATCACCGCGACGGCCACGGGGTCGCGACCGGTCGGGTAGCTCGCGGCGCGGTGGAGGTGGCCGTGGCCGTCGTTGAGGAGGATCGTCAGGCGGTCGGAGCCCGCGTCGACCACGGCCAGGTCGTCACCGTCCTTGCCGTCGACGTCGACCGCCAGGACCGCCACCGGTTCGTCGCCGGCGGCGTAGGTGCCGATCGGGTCGTAGGGGTAGGAGAAGTCGGCGCCGGGCGGGCCGGCCAGGATCGTCACCGTGTCGGAGCCCCGGTTGGCCACCGCGACCTCCGGTTCTTCGTCGTCGTGCTTGCGGACGAAGTTGCCGAAGGCGAGGTCGACCGGGTCCTTGCCGACCGGGATCGTGCGCTCGAATTCGAAGGCGCTCGCTTTGAACCTGGTCAGCTCGGTGACGGTGTCGGTCGCGGCGTCAGCGACGAAGACCGGCCGCACGGGGAGGTAGAGAGTGACGACGTCGGTCGGGGCGCCGCCGATCGGGACCTCCACCGGCGGCTGTGCCGTGCCCCGGCCATCGGAGGTGTAGATCCAGAGGTCGGCGGAGCCCCGGTTCAAGATGCTCACGCCGTCGTCGACCGAGCGGCCCGCAACCGCCACCGGTTCGGGCCCGGTCCGCAGCCTCCCGGCGAGTGGGTAGCGCTCCCCGCGCTCCCGGTAGAGGCGAACGCGCTGTCGCGGCGCGTCGATCACGCTGAAGCTGTCGGGGTCACCCTCGACCACGCCTGGCCCGCGCGGCTGGTGGTAGCTGTCGAGGTAGAAGACGCCCTGCGGCGTGCTCCAGAGGATTTCCGAGCTTTTGCGCCCGTCGTAGCCGACCAGCACGCTGCCGAAGCCTTCGCCGCTGGTAAAGCCTTCGCCTTCCTTTTCACCGACAAGCGAGTTGGGCGCCCCGACCAGCGGGATCGGCCCCCGCGAGGCTTCCACGTAGAGCGGCTCGGCCGCGTGGGCGAACGTCGCCGGGCAGAGGGCGAGGAGGACGATCGCGATCGCGGGCCGAAGAGCACGTCCGAGCACGCCTGAAATGTAGATGAGCGGGCGTGGGTAGGAGGTAGGCCGTGGGCTCCTCATGGGGGTCCGGGCAGGCTGTGACCCCCATGAGGAGCCCAGGACGTGAGGCGTTGCGGGGAAGGGTCAAGGGTTCGTCACGTATCCCGGGAGGTCCCGTCACGACTCTCCGCCCGGTGGGAGGGATCCGGGCGGTCAGGAGGTTGCGCTGTTCCTTATGCGCCCATGAGGCGCATAAGGAACAGCGGAGATCCCTGACCGCTCAGACACCCCCGGGACGTGATGGTCCCTGCGGGAAGACGTCACAGCTCGTGACGAAGACGCCGGGAACGTCACACCTTCAGGCCCCCTGAGGGCCGTGGCCCGGAGCGAGTTCGCAGTTAGCGACAACATGTGTCGTTAAGTGCGAACGCGCCTCCTGGCGTGACCCGCGATGCCTGGGGAAGACGGGAGGAAGCGTGACGTTCCCGCCGTCCCTCCTCTCCGACCCGCCCGGGCCGTGGACGGGAGGGCCCGTCCCGAGGGACGGGCGTCCGCCCGGCAAGTAGCGTTGAGGCGTGGGGACGAGGACCGAGACCGATGCGGCGCGGGAGGCGCAGCACGCGCGGCTGATGGACGGGCTGGCGGCATCGATCCGGGAGAAAGGGCTGGCGGGGACGCAGGTCTCTGACATCGTCCGCCACGCGCACGCGTCGCGGCGCACCTTCTACAACCACTTCGAGGACAAGGAAGCGTGCTTCGTCGAGCTGATGCGGACGCTGGCCGACGCGTTCCTGGAGGAGGTCGACCGGGCGATCGACCGCGAGGCGCCGATCGCGATGCAGGTCGAGCAGGCGGTCGACACCTACCTCGGCCTCGTCACCGGCGACCCCGCGCTGATGTCGACGTTCGCGAGCCCGGCGCTCGGCGAGCGCACCGTGCTGGCGCAGCGGGAAGGGTTCGAGCGTTACGCGGAGCTGATCGTCGCGGTGGTGGAGGGGGACTCGGCGCGCGATCCGCGGGTGGAGCCGATCTCGGTCGAGCGCGCCTACATGCTGGTCAGCGGCCTGCACCAGACGCTGGTACGGGCGCTGGTCCGCGGCGAGGACCTGGGACGCGTCTCCTACGAGTTCAAGGCGGTCATCAGGGCCGCGCTCTCCGGCTCGGCCTGAGCGAGGGCGCGGCGGCGGACCACCGCGGCGCCACCCTTGGAGGGCGCGAAGGCCACCCCACGGAAGCTTTCGCGCTCGCCCGGCGCGCTCGTCGTCCCCAGCTCGAAGCTCCGCAGCAGCGTGCGCAGGACGACGTCGATCTCGAACTGGGCGAAGGCGGCGCCGAGGCACCGGCGCAGGCCGCCGCCGAAGGGGATCCAGGCGTAGGTGTCGGGCTTCTTGCCGACGTAGCGGTCCGGTTCGAAGCGGCGGGCGTGCTCGTGGAAGCGGTCGTCGTGGTGGACCGGGGCGATCCCGGTGACGATGCTCGCGCCGGGCGGGATCAGCCACTCGCCCAGCTCGAACGGCTGCATCACCACCCGCCCGGTGGCGTTGATGACGGGGCGGATCCGCAGCACCTCCTCGACCGTGGCAAGGCGCAGGGCGTTCTCCTCGCCGCGCGCCTCGTCTTCCAGCCGGCGCAGGATCTCGGGGTGGCGACGGAGCCGCTCGACGCTCCAGGCGAGGGCCGAGGCGGTCGTCTCGTGGCCGGCGACCAGCAGGGTGAGCAGCTCGTCGGCGAGGTCGGCCTTGTCGACGGTGCCGCCGCCGTCGAGCTGGGCGCGCAGCATCAGGGCGAGGATGTCGATCCGCTCCTCGAGGTCGGGATCGGCGAGGTGCTGGTCGACCAGGGTGTCGGCGAGCCGGCGATACTCGGCCCGCATGCGCTTCCAGCGGGCGCCGGGGCTGCGGCGGCCCCAGTCGCGGCGCAGGAGCGGGATCGTCACCAGGCGCTGGCCGAGCGTCGTCAGCGGCGGCAGCAGCCGTTCCAGTTCGGCGAGCTCGCGGCCCTCGGCGCCGAAGACCGCGCGCAGGATGATCCGCAGCGTGATCGTCTGGAACGACTCGATCGAGGCGAACTCGACGCCGTCGCGCCAGCCCGCCATCTCGCGCAGCGCCTCCTCTTCGATGATCGCCTCGTAGGAGCGCATGCGCTCGCCGTGGAAGGGCGGCAGCAGCATCCGCCGCTCGCTCAGGTGGCGGTCTTCGTCCATCGAGAACAGCGAGCCGGGCCCGAGGATTTCCCCGAGCGGATTCTTGCCCCCGTGCAGCACGTCGGCCTTCGCCGTGTAGACCTGTTTCACGAGGTCGGGCCGGGTGACCAGCACCATCGTCCCGAACCCCGGCATCTCCATCGTCAGCGCGTCGCCATAACGGCGCTGGAGGCGACTGACCATCGCGTTGCGGGCGACGAGAAACGCGAGCCCGTTGAGCAGCTTCGGCGTCTTCGGCCCGGGAGGGAGGCGGTAGGCGGTGTCCTCGGCGGTCGGCATGGGCTCCGATGGTACTTGCGAGTACCGGCTTGTCAAGGGAGGCTCACCCGGCGCGGGTGAGGACCAGGTGGCGGAGGCGCCAGGCGATCGTCGCTTCGGCCTCGCCCTGGGCGATGCGCTCGAGGGAGGCGGCGAGGGCGTCCGGCTCCTCGGGGTCGTGGGCGGCGGTGACCTCGGGACGGTCGCGCCGGCTCTCGAGGTTCATCGCGAACACGCGGGCGGCGATCGGCCGCCACGCCCTCACTCGCCGTCGTCCCCGACCGCCCGCCGCAGCGCCCCGGTCAGGTCCCCTTTGCGCCCCACCTCGACCCCGCCGAGGCCGAGCCATCCCGACACCAGCCGCAGCTCGGCGGCGAGCTCGCGCGCCACCGTGGCCGCCTCGACCCCCGGCTCGGCGAACGCCCCGACCACCCGCAGCACCCCCGCCTGCCGGTCGCTTTTCAGGTCGACCCGGGCGACCAGCCGGTCGCCGAGCAGGAAGGGGAGGACGTAATAGCCGTGGACGCGCTTCGGCGCCGGCACGTAGATCTCGATCCGATAGCGGAAGTCGAAGAGGCGTTCGGTCCGCTCGCGCGCCCAGACCATCGAGTCGAACGGGGTCAGCAGGGCGCGCGCCCGGACCCGCCGCGGCAGCTTGAGGTCGTGCGGGGCGTAGGCGGGCGCACTCCAGCCCGCGACCGCCACCGTCCGCAGCGCCCCCGCCTCGACCAGCTCCGCCAGCCGCGCCTTCGACTCCTTGCGCGGCAGGCGGAAGTAATCGCCGAGGTCGGGCTCGGTCGCCACCCCGAGCCGGCGCGCCGCGAAGAGCAGCAGCTCGCGCTGGGCCTCGGCCTCGGGCGGCGTCGGCATCGCCAGCACCGCGGCGGGCAGGACGCGCTCGGGGAGGTCGTAGAGGCGCTCGAAGTTGACCCGCCGCGCGGCCGTCACCTGGCCGGAGAAGAAGAGGTACTCGAGCGCTTTCTTGCCCGCGTTCCAGTTCCACATCTCGCCCGCCCGGCGGACCCGCTTCGGGCTGCCGACCGCCGCCGCGCGGATCGGCCCCTCGTCCCGGACCAGCTCCAGCACCCGCCGCACCAGCCCCGGCTCGTCCCGGGCGACCCGCGCCACCCCCGCCCAGGCGAGCGAGTCGGCGCGCGCCATCCGCCAGCGCAGCAGCGGCTGCATGTCGAGCGGGATCAGCGAGGCCTCGTGCCCCCAGTACTCGAAGAGCTCGCGCCGGTCCGCCGGCGCCCGCCCGTCCTGCCCGTCCTGGTGGGCCGTCAGCTGGTCGAGCGTCTCCCGCGGGTACGGCCCCAGCCGCGAGAACAGCGGCATGTAGTGGGAGCGGCTGAAGACGTTGACCGAGTCGAGCTGGACGATCCCGACGCGGTCGAGCGCCCGCCGCAGGTGGCGCACGTCGACCCGCCCGCGCGGCCGCGCCGTCGCCAGCCCCTGCGCCGCGATCGCCGCCCGCCGCGCCTGCCCGGCGCTCAGCTCGATCTCGGCGGGGACGGCGACTGCCACGCGCCGATTGTCACCGACGCTCCGCGCCGGCGCGGAGCGGGGCGCCGGGGCGGGTGAGCGCGGTGCTCAGTCCTGGTACTTGAGGACCAGCGAGCCCTTGGCGGTGAGGCCGCCGGCGGCAGCGGTCAGGGTGACCGTCGACTTCTTCTTCGCCTGCACGGTCAACTGCACCTTCGCCGAGACGGTCCAGCTCTTGCCCGCCGTCAGCACCGGCAGCTTCTGCCGTTCCGGTTTGACCAGGACGCCGGCGGGTGCCTTCAGGCGCAGCGAGCCCGGCGCGGTCGCCGTGCCGCCGGGGTTGGCGACCGTGATCTTGACCGTCTTCCACTTGCCGGGCTTCAGCTTCAGCGGCTTCGGCTTGGCGATCGCGAGCGCCGCGGGGGCGGCCTTGGACGGGGTCGGCGACGGCGCCTGCGTGCCGGTCGCCTGGCCCTGGCCCTGGTCCTGGGTCGGGGTCGAGGGCGTGTCCGCGGGCGGCGGGACGGCGATCGGGAAGACCAGCGGTTCGCCGACCGGGATGCCATTGGTGTGCGCGACCACCGCGGCGCAGTCGAAGGGGAGGTTGGCGGCGATGGGTGCCACGGCCGTGAGGGTCGTCGTCGCGCCGGGCACTACCACGACCGGACCGAGGGTTTCGGGGGGCGCGGGCTGGGCGTTGGCCGATTCGTAGAACCACCAGGCCGCCAGCTTCGGTTGCACGTACTGATACTGGATGGAGAAGTTCGGAAAGGCAGCGGAGCCGATCGCGGCGAGGCCGCAGATGCTCGGTTTGACCAGCCCGGCCGCGATTCCAAGTTCGTTCGGGTCCTCCACGGTCCCCGGCGACGGCGCCCGCACCGTCGTCAACTTGAAGGTCACGGCTCCGGTGTCCGAGTCATATTCCGCCCGCGCGCCGATGATGTCGCCTTCCTGCGGGAGCGCCGGGTCCGCCGGCCGCGTCGCTTCGCCGACCCGGATCTCGGCCGAGGCGGTCGTGGCGACGGCGAGCGCCGCCAGCAGGGCGCAGGTGAGGATGGACGGGATGAGGAGTTTGCGCGCGCGTTTCATCCGCGCGAACGCTGCCAGACGCTCGGCGGGACTTGAAGGGGGTCTAGGTCCCCTCGCGGGTGGGCCTGCGCCCCTCCAGCCGGTCGAGGGGCGGGGCAGGAGACGCGGAGCGCTCAGCTCTGCCGTGGCCCGTCGTCGCCGAAGAAGCGTGACCCGCAGATGCCGATCAACTCGACCAGCCCCCAGATCACCAGCAGCGACGCCCCGCAGAAGGCCGCCAGGCCGGGCGAGACATAGGCCGCGATCGCGACCAGCACCAAGGGCAGAAGAAATCGCTCCATCTCCACCATTGTCCCCCGCCGACCCCTGCGAAAGCCACCCCGAAACCGCGGGGGGCCTGTCGATGCGTCCAGGCGCGCGCATCGGCCGACCCCTCCTGATCTCTCCCGACATACCCTCCGGGGCGATGACGGGCGAGCTGCTGGAGCGCGAGGCGGAACTGGCGGCGCTCGGCGAGGTGCTGGGCGCCGCGCGGGCGGGACGCGGGGGCGTCGCCGTGGTCGAAGGACCGGCCGGGATCGGCAAGTCGCGCCTCCTCGACGCCGCCCGCGCCAGCGCCGCGGCGGCCGGGATGGAGGTGCTGCGGGCGAGCGGCCGCGAGCTCGAGACCGAGGCCTCCTTCGGGGTCGCGGTCGAGCTCTTCGCGCCGCGGTCCGCCTCGCCGCTCGACCTCGCCGCCGCCCCCCCGGCCGACTCGCCGGCCCTCCTGCGCGAGCTCTACTGGTTCGCGGTCGACCTCGCCGGGGACGCCGGGCTGGCGATCGTGGTCGACGACGCGCAGTGGTGCGACCGGCTCTCGCTCGCCTTCCTCGCCCACCTCGCGACCCGCCTCGAGGAGGTGCCGGTCGCGATCCTCCTCGCCACCCGCGCCGGTGAGCCGGGGACCGACCCCGGCGCCCTCGGCGCCCTCCGCGGCGCCGCCGGCCAGGTCCTGCGCCCGCGCCCGCTCGGGCCCGACGCGGTCGCGACCCTCGTCCGCGCCGAGCTGCCCGCGGCCGCCGACGCCCTCGTCGCCGCCTGCGGCGAGGTCACCGCCGGCAACCCGTTCCTGGTGCTCGAGCTGGGCCGGATGCTGCGGGCCGAAGCGCTCCCGCCGACCGCCGACTCGGTCGCCGCCGTGCGGGCCCTGGTCCCCGAGACCGTGATGCACACGCTGCTCACCCAGCTCGGCAGGCTCGGCGCGGAGGCCGAGGCGATCGCCGCCGCCGCGGCGGTCCTCGGCGACGGCGCGCCGCTGCGCCGGGTCGCCGCCCTCGCCAGGATCGACGCGCCGCCGGCCGAGCGCGCCGCCGATGCCCTCGCCGCCGCCGGCATCCTCGCCCGCGGCGAGCCGATCCGCTTCGCCCACCCGCTGATCGCCACCGCGGTCCGCGCCGACCTCGGTGACTTCGCCCGCGCCCGCGCCCACCGCGAGGCCGCCGACCTGCTCGCCGCCGACGGCGCCCCGCCGCGTGAGGTCGCCGCCCACCTGCTGGCGACCCGGCCCGACGCCGACCCCTGGGTCCTCGCGACCCTGCGCGAGGCCGCCGCCCGCGCCCTCGCCCAGGGCGATCCAGCCGCCGCGGCCCGCCTGCTGGCCCGCGCCGCCGCCGAGCCGCCGCCGCCCGCGCGCCGCGGCGAGGTGCTGCTGGAGCTCGCCGAAGCCGAGGCGATGGCCGGCGACACCGCCGCCGCCGGGCACGTCGAGGAGGCCCTCGCGGCGCTGCCCGCCGGCCCCGCCCGGGGACGGGCCCTGCGCTCGCTCAGCCGCATCCGCTTCGCCGCGGGCGAGCACGCGGTGGCCGCCGGGGCGCTGGCGGAGGCCCTCGCCGCGCTCGACGCGGCGAGCCCCGAGGGGCAGGCGATCCTCGGCGAGCACCTCAGCATCAACCGTTTCCAGGCGCCGCTGCTGGCCGCCGCCGAGCTGCGCCTCGGCCCGATCGTCGCCGCGACCCGGGCCGGGGACCCGCCCGCCGACCCCGTCCTCCTCGCCCACGCCGTGCTCAGTCTGGCGCTGGCCGGGGAGGCGCCGGCGCGGGTCCGCGAGCTGGCCGAGCGCGCCGCCGGGCGGCTCGATCCGGACCTCGACGTCGCCGCCTACTCGCTGCCGAGCGGGATGCTGGTGCAGGCGCTCTGCGCGGTCGACGCCACCGACCTCGCCGCGCGGATCGCCGCCGCGGCGCTGGACGGGGCGCGCCGGCGCGGGTCATTCATCGCCGGGACGGCGGCCAGCTTCCACCGCGCGATCCCCCGCTTCCACCGCGGCGAGCTGACCGACGCGACGGCCGACCTCGGGCAGGCCCAGGCGGCCCGGGAAGAGGGCTGGGCCGCGGCGGTCGCGTGGCCGCTCTCGCTGCAGGCCCACCTCCAGCTGGAGCGCGGCGACCCCGCCGCGGCGCGGGAGTCGGTGGCGGGCGCCGTCGCCCCGGCGGGGTCGATGGAACGCGCCGTGCTCGACTTCGCCGCCGCCGCGGTGGCGCTCGCCGCACGCGAGCCGGGCGCGGCGCTCGCCGCGGCGGAGGCGGCCGGCGCGCTGCTCGGCGGCCAGTTCGGGATCGACTGCCCGGGCCTCTTGCCCTGGCGCCGGCCGGCGGCGCTCGCGGCGGCGGCGCTCGGCGAGGAGGCGCGCGCCCGCGCGCTCGCCGCCGCCCAGCTGGAGATCGCCCGCGCCGCCGCCACGCCCCGGCCGCTCGCCCTGGCCCTGCGCACCGCCGCCGCGGTCGGCGCGGGCGATCCCCGCGGGCTGCTCGACGAGGCGCGGGCGCTGCTCGACGACGGCGAGCCGCGGCTCGAGCGCGTCCACGTGCTGGTCGAGCTCGGCGCCGCGCTGCGCCGGGCGGGGCGTCGCCGCGACTGCCAGGGGCCGCTGCGCGAGGCGCTGCAGCTCGCCGACGCGATGGGCGCGCGGGCGGCGGCGCAGAAGGCGCTGGAGGAGCTGCGCGCGACCGGCGCGCGGCCCCGGCGGGCGGCCTCCACCGGGGTCGAGTCGCTGACCCCGGCCGAGCTCCGCGTCGCCCGCCTCGCCGCCGCGGGCCTCACCAACCGCGCGATCGCCCGGGAGCTCTTCGTCACCGCGAAGACCGTCCAGACCCACCTCTCGAGCGTCTATCGCAAGCTCGACGCCGGCTCGCGCGAGGACCTGCCCCGCCTCTTGGCGCCGGAGTCGCCCGGTCCCTGAATCTTGGCGCCGGGCCGCTACCGGAGGCAGCTGACCGAGGCGACCAGCTGCCGCGACGGCTTCGCGCCGCTCGTGCTCACGGTGACGGCCCAGGCGCCGGCCCCGCGCGGCCCGCTGGCGGTGACCGCGAGCGAGCGCACGGCGCCCTTGCCGCGCAGCGCGTAGCCGCCGGCGATCGCGGTCGCGCCGGCGGGGCAGCGGGCGACGGCGGTGGCCTCGCCGTCGGTGCCGAGGGCGACCGGGGCGCCGCCCGCGTGGACGACGTGGGCGCCGGGCCCGGCCGGTCCCCGTTCGCCGCTGGGACCGCGTTCGCCGGCCGGCCCCGCGGGCCCGCGCTCCCCGGTCGGTCCCGGCGGGCCGACGACGGGCGTCGCCGCGGGTTCGACCAGCAGGCAGCCGCGACAGCCGACCTCCTCGCCGCCCGGCGCGGTGACGAGCACGTCGCGCGGGCCGGTCGCGGCGTCGGCGGCGACGGTCACCGTGGCGTCGAGGCGCTGTTCGGTCCCCGGCCCCGCGGTCGCCACCGTCACCCCCGCGCCGGAGACGGCGACGGTGCCGCCCGCCAGTCCCTGGCCGAAGATCGCCAGCCCCTGCGGTCCGGCACCGGGGGCGGCGGCGGGCGGGGTGAGCCCGGAGATCGTCGGGCCGCGTTCGGGGCAGGGGCGCTCGAAGGGCAGGTCGGCGGCGGCGAAGTCGGCGGCTGCGCCGGCGACGCCGTCGAGGAACCAGCGCAGGCTGGTGAAGCCCGCGGGGCGGGTCAGGTCGAAGGAGCCGTTGCCGGGGGCGAACTGGTTCGGCTGGCTGATGTCGGGCGGCGGCGGGGAGAAGAAGTTGTCGTCCCCGGGCGCGATGCCTGCGCCGGCGACGCCGGAGTTGGCCCAGCCGAAGCGCACGGTCGCCGCTCCCGTCGTCACGTTGTAGGTGGAGCAGACGATCCCGGTTCCCACGGTGTCGGCGGCGGCGGTGGTCGGCGAGCCCAGCGCGGTGGCGGCGAGCAGCGCCGGGAGCGCGAGCAGGAGGAAGCGGCGGCGAGGCCGCGCGACGCTCACGGTGCCTCCTCGGCGCTCGGCGCCGGATCGCCGCCGGCGGCGCCGTCCCCGCGTGCCCCGGCCAGGGCCAGCTCGATCGCCCGGGTCAGGCCGACCCAGCCGGTGAACGGGGCGCTCGCGCCGGAGTCCGCGGTCAGCGTCCCGGCGGGGGACTCGGAGCGTCGGTCGAGGTCGAGGATCAGGCGGACGCGGCGGGAGGAAGAGGGGGGCATGCCGTGACCATGGCCGCCCGCCGCGCCCGCCGCATCGGTCCGCCCCGGCCGATCTTTGCGGGCGGACCCCCCGAGGTTTGACCGCTCCCCCGGTCTGCGAACGGTCTTCGAACGCGGCTCGTCGGGTAGCTTCGACCCGGTGAGTCGCGTTCGATTCCGCACCGGCTCCTCCGGGTCGAGGGTGACGGCGCCGGTCTCCTCTGCCGAAGTTGTGTGACCATGCTCCGGAGCGCCAACTCCGTTTTAGCGGAGCGCGGGCTCCGGTTCGTGCTAGGGTGCCCTGTCATGAACCGGAGCCATCACCCTCACTTCAATCCATGGCTGGCCCTCGTCGTCGTCTGCTTCGGCCAGTTCATGGTCGTTCTCGACGCGACGATCGTGAACGTCGCGCTGCCCGCCATCCAGACCGACCTCGGCTTCTCCGACACCTCGCTGGCCTGGGTCGTCAACGCCTACACGCTGTTCTTCGGCGGCTTCCTGCTGCTCGGCGGACGCGCCGCCGACCTGCTCGGGCGGCGCTCGCTGTTCCTCGCCGGCGTCGGCCTCTTCTCCGCCGCCTCGCTCGCCAACGGCCTCGCCACCTCGGAGACGATGCTGATCGCCGGTCGCGCGGTCCAGGGCCTCGGCGGCGCGATGCTCTCGCCCGCCGCGCTCTCGGTCATCACCACCTCCTTCAGTGAGGGCGCCGAGCGCACCAAAGCGCTCTCGGTTTGGGCCGGGGTGGCCGCGGGCGGCGGCGCGGTCGGCCTGCTGCTGGGCGGCTTCCTGGTCGAAAGCCTGTCGTGGGAGTGGATCTTCTTCGTCAACGTCCCGGTCGGGATCGGGATCGTCTTCGCCGCCCTCAAATGGGTCCCGAACTCGGTCCAAGAGGGGGCGCTGCGCCACTTCGACCTGGCCGGGGCGACCACCGTCACCGGCGGCCTCGTCGCCCTCGTCTACGCGATCGTCGAGGCCTCGAGCTGGGGCTGGGCCTCGGGCAAGACGCTCGGTGTCGCCGCCCTCGGCATCGCCCTGCTGGTCGCCTTCGTCCTGATCGAGCGGCGCTCGCCCGCCCCGCTGGTGCGCCTGGAGCTGTTCAAGCTGCGCTCGCTGGCGGTCGGCAACGGTGTCTTCCTGCTGGTCGGCGGCGGGCTCTTCGCGATGTTCTACTTCGCCTCGCTGTACCTGCAGAACATCCTCGGCTACTCGCCGCTGACCACCGGCCTCGCCTTCCTGCCGGTCACCATCGGGATCGGGATCGGCGCGACGATCGCCGAGAAACTGATCCCCCGCGTCGGCCTGCGCCCGGTCCTGCTGTCCGGGATGCTGCTCGCCGCGGTCGGGCTCGGCGTGCTTGCCGCCACCACCAAGGTCGGCGGCCACTATCCGGGCATCGTCGGCGGCCTCTTCCCGATGTCGATCGGGATGGGGGCGACCTTCGTCTCGTTGACGCTGGTCGCGACCACCAACGTCGAGGCCCGCGATGCCGGCCTGGCGTCGGGGATCTTCAACACCTCGCAGCAGATCGGCGGGGCCCTCGGCCTGGCGGTCCTCGCCAGCATCGCCAACTCGAAGACGTCCGACTTCCTCACCGGCATCGTCGGCAAGCCGAGCTTCCTCGAGCAACAGGAAGCGCTGGTCTCCGGCTTCCAGACGGCGTTCGTCGTGGCCGCGGCGCTGGTCGCCGTCGGCACGGTGCTGGCGGCGCTGTTGCTGCGCCGCCGCGATGTCGCCCGGATCGAGTCGGGCGAGACCGTCGCCGTCCCCGCCTGAGCCGCATGTCCCCGGCAACCTGCCGACGCTTGTCCGCGTATCGCGGACAAGCGTCGGGAGGTGCGGTCGGTGCCGGGCGGGCGAGCTAGGCTTCCGACGATGGCCGTAGGGGAGAGTGCACTTCGCGCCGACGCGGCGCGCAATCGCGAGCGGATCGTCGCCGCCGCGACGGAGGTCTTCGCGGAGCGCGGCCTCGAGGCCTCGACCGCGGAGATCGCCGCCCGTGCCGGGGTCGGCGAGGCGACCCTCTTCCGCCGCTTCCCGACCAAGGACGACCTGGTCGCCGCGATCGTCGCCGTCCAGTTCGAGGAGTCCGCGGCGCTCGCCGCCGATTGCCTCGAGGACGACGATCCCTGGCGCGGGGTCGAACGGTTCCTCTACGGGATGGCCGAACGGGCCGCGGTCGACCACGGCGTCGCCGGCGCGGCGAAGGAGAAGTGCGTCGCCGCGCCGAGCCTGGCCGGTGGGCGCCGCCGCCTCATCGACCTCACCTCGCAGCTCGTCCGCCGCGCCCAGAAGGCGGGTGTCCTCCGCGACGACGTCGCCGGCCAGGACCTGATGTTCCTGATGTCCGCCGTCGCCTCGCTTGCCGACCTTCCCTTCCCCGGCCTGCGCGCCGACCTCTGGAAGCGCTATCTCGGCATCTTCCTCGACGGCCTGCGGCCCGAGGGCACGACCAAGCTCCGCCCCGGCGCCCCGGCGCGCAAGCTGATCGAGGCGCCCGAAGTCGACCAGCCCGCGGCGCCCGCCGGGTAACTTGTCGCCATGACTACCTCACGGGAGCTTTTCGGCGACCAGCACGTCCAGCGCTACATCGAGACCGACGGGGAGGAGGGCTACGACTGGCGCAACGGGTCGAAGATCCTCATCCTCTTCACCAAGGGCCGCAAGTCCGGCGAGGAGCGGGCGAACGCCCTCATCTTCGAGCCCGACGACGACGCCTACCTGATCGTCGCCTCGAAGGGCGGCGCCCCGACTCCGCCCGCCTGGTTCCTCAACCTCGAGGCGCACCCCGACGCCGTCGAGGTCCAGGTCAAAGGCGACCGCTTCAAGGCCCGTCCCCGCACCGCCACCCCGGAGGAGAAGCCGCGCATGTGGCAGAAGATGACCGCCGCCTGGCCCGATTACGACCGCTACCAGGAGAAGACCGACCGCGAGATCCCGGTGGTGGTGCTCGAGCGGGCGTAGGACGGGCGGGAGCCGGGGGGCGGGCGGCCGGTGGCCGTCCGAGATGGTCCCCGGCGTCCTGGGCTCCTCATGGGGGTCCTGGCGGGCTGTGACCCCCATGAGGAGCCCAGGACGTGAGGCTTCGCGTGGAAAGAGGTCGAGGGTTCGTGACGAAGACGCCGGGGACGTCACCCCTCCCGGCCCCTCCCGGCCCTCCCGGCCCCTGCGGGACCCCGGCCCGGACCGCGTTCGCAGTTAGCGACACATGTTGTCGCTAACTGCGAACGCGCCTCCTCGCGTGACCCGCGAGGCATGAGGAAGACGGGAGGAGGCGTGACGTTCCCGACGTCTTCGTCACGGGGTCACGCTT
>Ga0153956_1000572_pt1 | contig 39820 bp, 37 predicted proteins | sample TSFL040MetaG_FD_104704 | JGI IMG/M metagenome (GOLD analysis project Ga0153956, IMG submission 104704) | Attine ant fungus gardens microbial communities from Florida, USA - TSFL040 MetaG | ecosystem: Host-associated > Fungi > Mycelium > Unclassified | place: USA: Florida, Wekiwa Springs... | reverse complement strand
GTCGATGCGCTGTCCGGCAGCAACGAGCAGATCGTGCAGTTCACCGACCACGTCGCGGCGGTTTCGGCGGTGCTGGCCGAGAGCTCGGTCGACCTGGACGTCACGCTGGGCACCCTGAGTCAGGCGCTGCGCGACGTGCGGGGCTTCCTGCACGGCAACAACGACGCGTTGATCGCCCAGGTCAACAAGCTGGCGGAGTTCACCAAGACGTTGTCGGACCAGAGCGAGAACTTCGAGCAGGTGCTGCACATCACCCCGCACGGCCTGGTCAACTTCTACAACATCTACAACCCGGCTCAGGGTTCACTTGCCGGCTTGCTGTCGCTGCCCGACTTTGCCAACCCGGTGCAGTTCATCTGCGGCGGCGTCTTCGACGTCGGTTCGGTGCCCGACAACTTCAAGCGGGCGGAGATCTGCAAGGAGCGGATGGGACCGGTCATGCGCCGGTGGGCGATGAACTTCATTCCGCTGTTGTTCCACCCGATCAACTCGATCACCGCCTACAAGGGCCAGATCATCTACGACACCCCGGCTACCGAAGCAAAGTCGCAGACCCCGGTGCCTTACCTGAAGTGGCTGCCTGCTCCCGGCGTCACGCCGCCGAGCACCGACGACGTCGCCGCGCTGTTCCTGCCGCCGCCCGCACCCGGGCAGCTGGGCAAGGCGCCCGGCCCGACCGGACCGGCTCAGCCCGGTGCCGGTGCACCCCGGGAGGGCGGATGAGCGTGAACACTCGTGGAGGCGCGCTGCACCGGATCGGTCGTCGCGGTGCGGTGCTCGGCGCTGGGGCCTTGGTGTTGTCCGGATGTCAGTTCGGCGGGCTGAACTCGCTGAACATGCCGGGAACCGCAGGCCATGGCCGCGGCTCCTACAGCATCACGGTGCAACTGCCCGATGTCACCACGCTGCCGCAGAACTCGCCGGTGATGGTCGACGACGTCACCGTCGGCAGTGTCTCGGGCATTCGCGCGGTGCAACAGCCCGACGGCACCTTCTACGCCTCGGTCAAGCTGTCGCTGGACGGCAACGTGCATCTGCCGGCCAACGCCATCGCGAAGGTCGCGCAGACCTCACTGCTGGGTTCACAGCACATCGAGCTGGCCGAGCCGACGGACCAGGCTCCGGTCGGCACCCTGGCCCGCGGCGATGAGATTCCGCTCAGCCGGACCGGGCGCTATCCCAGCACCGAAGAGGTGTTGTCGTCGTTGGGTGTGGTGGTCAACCAGGGCAACCTTGGTGCGGTGCAAGACATCACCGAAGAGGCCTACGCCGCGGTCGCCGGCCGGGCCGGCACCTTCGCCGAGTTGGTGCCGCGATTGGCCGAACTCACCGCGTCGCTCGATCGACAGGCGCGCGACATCGTCGCGGCCGCCGAGGGTCTGAACCGGGTGGGCGCAACCCTGGCCCGTAGCGCCCCCAGCCTGGCACGGGCGCTGGACACCATGCCCGCGGCATTGGCGGTGCTCAGCGACAACCGCACCAACATCGTGGACGCATTCGGTGCACTGCAAAAGTTGGCGACGGTGGGCTCGCGGATCCTGAGCGAGACCAAGGAAGACTTCGCCGCCGACGTCAAGGACCTGTATCCGATCGTCAAGGCGTTCGCCGACAACGCCAACGAGTTGGTGGCGGCGTTCCCGTTCATCCCGACGTTCCCGTTCCCGTCGATGTACCTGCGCAACGCGGTGCGCGGCGACTTCCTCAACGTCTATGTCACCTTCGACATGACGCTGCGGCGCTTCGGTGAGACGGTGTTCACCACCGGCGGTTTCGACCCGAACATGCCGCACATGCATGACGTCCTCAACCCACCCGACTTCTTGATCGGCGAGATGGCGAACCTGTCCGGACAGGCTGCCGACCCGTTCAAGATCCCGCCCGGCACGGCTCCCCACTATGAGGAATGACCTGCGATGCTGACCCGCCTCGTTCGAATCCAACTCGGGATCTTCGCCGTGGTCACAGTGCTGGCTGTCGGTGCGATCTCGATCCTGTATCTGCATGCTCCGAGCCGGATGGGCATCGGGACCTACAAGGTGACGGCCGACTTCATCGGCGGTGGCGGTATCTACAAGAGCGCCAACGTCACCTACCGCGGTGTGACCGTCGGGCGGGTGGAATCGGTTCAACTCAGCGACCACGGCGTCGACGCCGCCATGCGGCTCAACAGCGGCACCAAGATCCCCGGGAACGTCACCGCCACCGTCAAGAGCATGTCCGCGATCGGTGAGCAGTACATCGACCTGGTGCCGCCGACCGGGGATGCGGCTGCCGGTGTGCTGCACAACGGTGCGCGGATCGGCCAAGACCGCACCGCGATCGGTCAGGATATTGCCGGGCTGCTCGACCAGGCGCAGTCGCTGGTCAGCAGCGTCTCCAACAGCCGCCTGCGTGATCTGCTGCGTAGCGCGTTCGAGGGTTTCAATGGCTCCGGGCAGGAGCTGGCCCGAATGATCGCCTCGTCGCGACAGCTGATCGACGAGGCCAATGACAACTTCGACGCGACCTCGAAACTGGTTGACCAGGTCGAGCCCTTCTTGGATGCCCAGATCCGCGGCGGTGACGGCATCAAGAAGCTCGCCCGGTCGCTGGCGGCGGTCACCACCGAGGTGCGCAACGCCGACCCGCAGCTCCGTGAGGTGCTGCAGACCCTGCCCAGCGTCGCCGACGAGGCCAACACCACGTTCGACGGAATCCGCGCCTCCTTCCCGACCTTGGCCGCCAGCATCGCCAACTTCGGGCGGGTCGGGGTCATCTATCGCAACTCCATCGAGCAGGCGCTGGTGGTGTTCCCCGCCCTGATGGCGGCGCTGGTGACCGTCGCCGGCGGCGTGCCGATGGAAGAGGGCGCCAAGCTGGACTTCAAGATCGACATGCACGACCCGCCGCCCTGCACGGTCGGCTTCCTGCCGTTCACCGAAATGCGCTCGCCGGCCGACGAAACCGTCCGCGAGCTGCCCAAGAACCTGTACTGCCAAGCCGCGCAGAACGACCCGTCCGCGGTCCGCGGCGCGCGCAACTACCCGTGCATGGAATACCCGGGCAAGCGGGCTCCGACCATCCAGCTCTGCCGCGACCCGAAGGGCTACGTCCCGATCGGCAGCAACCCGTGGCGCGGTCCGCCGGTCCCGTACGACACCCCGATCACCGATCCGCGGATGCTCACGCCGATGAACAAGTTCCCCTACATCCCGCCGTCGACGGACTACGACCCGGGACCGCCGGTCGTGGCGTTGCCTCCGGGTGTGCCCGCGGGCCCGGGCCCGGCGCCCAACCCGCCGTTCCCGCTGCCGTACCCGCCGAACGAACTCGGCTCCAACCCGCCGGCGCCGTGGCCCTACTACGCGCCGCCGGACCAGAACCTGCCGACCGGCCCGGGTGGCAATGGTGGCCTGCCCGCCTACGGCCGTGACCCGGCGCCGGGGCCGGCTCCCGGTCCGGCTCCGGGACCGTTGGCCGCCGAGGCCAGCGGTGTCGCCTACAGCACCTACGACCGGTCCGGAAAGTTCGTGGACCCGGCCGGCAACAGTGGCGTGTTCGTCTCCGGCTCGGACAAGTGGCTGCCCGCGGAGAACTGGGCTGATCTGATGCTCGCGCCGAGGCAGACGTGAGCGGACCCGACGACGCGAAGGTCCGGCGCCGGGCCTCGCGGGCTGCGGGACCAGCGGGTGATGCCGGCGAGACGACGCCGAGTGCGGTAACGATCCCGGCACCCAGCCGCGCCGCGGTGCGGGCGGTCCGGCCGGCCGGGCCGCCGCCGCGGCGGCAGCCCAACGCCCGCAAGACCGCGCAACTGGCGGGCGCGGTCGGACTGGCGGCGTCGGTCTTGTTGGGTGGGTTGGTCGCCACGCTCGCGGTGCAACATCGGCATGCCGACGCGGCGCAGCAGCGGGACGAGCGATTCATCGACACCGCGGTCCAGACGGTGCTGAACATGTACACCTATACGCCCGACACCATCAACGAGCAGGTGGACCGGTTCGTGGCGGGCACCAGCGGCCCGCTGCGCGACACCATGGCCGCCAATGCCGAGAACCTCAAGGCATTGCTGCGCGAGACCAAGCACAGCTCCGAGGCCGTGATCAACGCCAAGGCCCTGGAGGGCGTCGACAACGTCTCCGGTAACGCGTCGGTGTTGGTGGCCATGCGGGCCACGGCTACCGATGTCGATGGCGTCAACAAGCCGTCGCAGCCCTACGCTTTGCGGGTGATCGTGCACGAAGACGATGCGGGCAACATGTCCGCGTACGACCTCAAGTGGCCGGACGGCAGCCGATGACGCGCACGTGGATGTTGCTCGTCGTCGTGGCGGTCTTGCTCGCGGCTTTCGTGGGTCTTGGCGCATCGGCGGGAAAGCTGTACTGGAATCGGGTCGAGACGCATGGTGAGCAGTCGGCGCGTTCGGAGTTGGTCAGGCTGACCGCCGACGAGATCCCCAAAGTGCTTGGCTACGAGTACAAGACCGTGGAACGCAGCCTGACCGAGACCTACCCGATGTTCACCGGGGACTACCGTCGTGAATTCGAGGCTCGTGCCATCAACGAGATCATTCCGCAGGCCCGCGAAAAGCAGTTGGTGAACCAGGTCGACGTCGTCGGCGTCGCTGCCATGGTCGCGCGGCGGACCTCGGGTTCGGTGCTGGTGTTCGTCAACCGCACCGTGACGGGCAAGTCCAAGGAGAAGTATTACGAGGGCAGTCGCCTGCGGGTGGACTTCCGCAAGATCGACCGCAAGTGGCTGATCAGCAATATCGTGCCGATCTAGCTGAAAGGATGAGCGCCATGGGGAAACTCGTTCGTGGTCTTGTCGCCTTGGCTGCGGCGATGACGGCGGCCACTGGGCTGGCGGTCCAGGCCGGTGCCGATGACGATGCGATTCCGGAAGGCACGCTGGAAGGCGTCTACACCTACAACGACGGTGCCACCACCGCGACCTGGAAGATGTATCCGCTGTGCGTGCCGACCGTCGGCGACGGCCGCGTGCCACTGCACCTGGCGGTCGGTTGCAAGCTGCAGGTCGAAAGCAACGGGCCGCCCGGACAGGCCGGGGCCTACCGGCTGGCCAACGGCCAGTGGACCTACAAGACGCCGCTGTTGGCCGGCACCCGGTGCTCTAACGGCAGCACCGCCGGCAGCGAAGAGATGTACCAGTTCGACACGTCGCTGCGCGGCACCTACACCCACTCACACAACGCGGTGTGTGGTCTGCAGCCCGGGTTGGACAAGCGCGCGTTCACGCTGACGTTCGTTTCGCCGCTGCCGTACCCGGTCATCCATTACCCGCTGAGCTGTCAGGACAACCCGGTCCACCTGTGTAGCTGAGCGACTCCGCGTTACTCCGCGGAGTCGGCGAGCGCGCCGAGGAAGGACCGGGCCCACCGGTCGACATCGTGGGCCAACACCTGACGGCGCAGCGCGCGCATCCGTCGGCGGCCTTCCTCAGGGGCCTGGTTGACGGCCGCCTCGATGACGTCCTTGACGCACTCGAGGTCGTGCGGATTGACCAGGTAGGCCTGACGCAACTCCGCTGCGGCACCGGTGAATTCGCTGAGCACCAAGGCGCCGCCCAGGTCGCTGCGGCACGCCACGTATTCCTTGGCGACCAGATTCATCCCGTCGCGCAGCGGGGTCACCAGCATGACGTCGCTGGCCACGAAGAATGCGATCAGTTCGTCGCGGGGGACCGGGCGGTGCAGATAGTGCACCACCGGGTGGCCGACTTCGCTGTACTCACCGTTGATGTGGCCGACTTGCCGTTCGATGTCGTCGCGCAGGATCTGGTAGCTCTCCACCCGTTCCCGGCTCGGGGTCGCCAGCTGCACCAGCACGGTGTCGTCCCGCTTGGCACGTCCCTCGGCCAGCAGCTCGTTGAACGCCTTGAGGCGAACGTCGATGCCTTTGGTGTAGTCCAGGCGGTCCACGCCGAGCAGGATTTTGCGCGGATGGCCCAGTTCGGCCCGAATCTCCTTGGCGCGCCGACGGATTCCGCGTTCCCGAGCCTTGCGGTCGAGTTCACCGGAGTCGATCGAGATGGGGAAGGCGCCGACGCGCACGGTGCGGTCGGTCAGTCGGACCTCGCCGAACCGGCTGCGCACCCCGACTGCGCCTCGCGAGGTGACGGCGCCGGCGAGGTTGCGGGCCAAGAACAAGAAGTTCTGGGCGCCGCCGGCCAGGTGAAAGCCGACCAGGTCGGCGCCGAGCAGGCCGTCGACGATCTCCGCGCGCCACGGCAGCTGCATAAACAGCTCCACCGGCGGGAAGGGGATGTGCAGGAAGAAGCCGATGGTCAGGTCGGGGCGCAGATCGCGCAGCATCTTGGGCACCAGTTGCAGCTGGTAGTCCTGGACCCACACGGTGGCGCCCGGCGAGGCAGCGCGCGACGCGGCTTCGGCGAAGCGGCGGTTGACGTCGACGTAGCGCTCCCACCATTGCCGGTGGTAGATCGGTTTGACGATCACGTCGTGATACAGCGGCCACAGGGTGGCGTTGGAGAAGCCTTCGTAGTACTCAGCGATGTCGGTGGTGTCCAGCGGAACCGGATGCAGCCGCAGGTCTTCGATGTCGATCGGACCGTCGGGCGCATCCAGGCTGCCGGGCCAGCCGACCCAGGCGCCGCGGCGCTTACGGAGCAGCGGCTCCAGGGCCGTGACCAATCCGCCGGGGCTGCGTTTCCATTCGGTCGTGCCGTCGGGCAGTTTCTCGATGTCGATGGGCAGCCGGTTGGCCACTACGACGAAATCGGACTCTCCCGGCTCGTGCGGCGGTTCCAGCTTCGGCTCTCCTTCGTCGAGCCTCGCTGAACCGCCGGGCCCTTGCGGCGGTTCCAGTTTCGGCTCTCCTTCGTCGAGCCTCGCTGAACCGCCGGCCTCCGGCATCTACGCCCCGTTCTTGTCGGGTGCTGCGGGCCCGATTCCCAGCATGGACAGGAACACCCGACACTCGTCGGCGTCTTCGGCGTAGGCGGCAACCACTCGCCGGGCTTGGCGCGCGGTGCTGTCGGCCAGCGGTTCCACGTCCTCGATGTCGGCGTCTTCGGCTTTAGCAGGCATGACTTGACTCTAGCGAAGTGCGCGCTGTGTCACACCTGGCTCGGGCAGTACAGGCCGGCCGCCGTAGCCTGTGATGCGAAGACGACGAGGGCGAGGCAATGGGCACATCGGACACCGCATCGGAGCAGGCCGGCGACACTTCGGATCGCCTGGTCGACTACGAAACACTCGACGACGGGCGGATCGCCCGGATCTGGCTGAACCGCCCCGACGTGCACAACGCGCAGAATCGCACCCTGCTGGTGCAGCTCGACGAGGCATTCGGCCGCGCCGAGGCCGATGACACCGTCCGGGTGGTGATTCTGGCCGCACGGGGCAAGAACTTCTCGGCCGGCCACGACCTGGGGTCGGAGGCCACGTTGCTCGAGCGGCGCCCCGGACCGGCCCAGCACCCGACGTTCCAATCCCACGGTGCCACCCGGGAGCCGGTCGTGGAGAAGACGTATCTGCAGGAGTGGCACTTCTTCTTCCAGAACACCTGCCGGTGGCGGGACCTGCGCAAGATCACCATCGCGCAGGTGCAGGGCAACGCCATCTCGGCCGGACTGATGTTGATCTGGGCCTGCGACCTGATCGTGGCCGCCGACAATGCCCGGTTCTCCGATGTGGTCGGTGTGCGCCTCGGCATGCCGGGTGTGGAGTACTACGCCCACCCGTGGGAGTTCGGCCCGCGCAAGGCCAAGGAGCTGCTGCTGACCGGGGACTCGCTGGACGCCGACGAGGCGCACCGGCTGGGCATGGTCTCCAAGGTGTTTCCGACCGATGAGCTGGCGGACAAGACGCTGGAGTTCGCCCGGCGGATCGCGAAGCTGCCCACCATGGCCGCGCTGCTGATCAAGGATTCGGTGAACGGCGCCGCCGATGCGATGGGTTTCACCGAGGCGCTGCGGCACGGCTTCCATATCCATCAACTGGGTCACGCGCACTGGGCGGCCCACAACGAGAACCGCGCCCCGCTGGGATTGCCGCCTGATGTCGAGGACTGGCGGACCGCTGGGCCCACCGCTGTGGCCCGCCGCGACCAACCCTGAGCTGAGCGCCTTGCGCCGTTCGGCGGGGACGCCGGCCTGAGGCATGGTTCCATAGGTAGAACGTGTTTCAGTTTCGACGTGAGGGGTCGGTGTGCAGCTTTCCTTTGAAGACCGCAGCTACCTGGTCACCGGCGGTGGCAGCGGTATCGGTAAGGCCGTGGCAGCCGCGCTGGCTGCCGCCGGGGCCGACGTCCTGATCGTCGGGCGAGACGCCGATCGATTGGCGAAGGTGGCCGCCGAGCTCGGCGGTTCAGCGGGGCTCGACGGAGGAGAGGTGAAGCTGGGACCGCCGCATGAACCCCGTGGCACGGTCCGTCACCTGCCGACCGACGTCACCGACGAGGACAGTGTGATCGCCGCCGTCGATGCCGCCGTGGCCCAGCGCGGCCGGCTGCACGGGGTGGTGCACTGCGCCGGTGGTTCGCAGACCATCGGGCCGATCACCCAGATCGACTCGGAGCTGTGGCGCCGCACCGTCGACCTCAACGTCAACGGCACCATGTACGTGCTCAAGCACGCCGGTCGGGCGCTGGTGCGCGGCGGCGGGGGCTCCTTCGTCGGGATCTCCTCGATCGCGGCCAGCAACACCCACCGCTGGTTCGGCGCCTACGGCCCGACCAAGTCGGCGCTGGACCACATGATGCAGCTGGCTGCCGACGAGCTGGGTGCCTCCTGGGTGCGGGTCAACAGCATCCGCCCCGGCCTGACCCGCACCGAGCTGGTCGCCCCGATCCTGGACTCGCCCGAGCTGAGCGAGGACTACCGCGTCTCGACGCCGCTTCCGCGGCCGGGCGAGGTCGAAGATGTCGCCAACCTGGCGCTGTTCCTGCTCAGTGACGCGGCCGGCTACATCACCGGTCAGGTCATCAACGTCGACGGCGGGCAGATGCTGCGCCGCGGTCCGGACTTCTCGTCGATGCTGGAGCCGGCGTTCGGGGCCGACGGGCTGCGCGGAGTGGTCGAAGGCTAGCGGCCGCCGGGTTTGATTCGGCGGTCCAGCTTCGGCTCTCCTGCGTCGAGCCTCGCTAACCGCCGATCCCCGCGTCCCGTTCGGCCAGGGTGGCAATTGCCGACCAGTCCAGCTGTCCGCCGCCATTGGCGATCAGGGTCAGGAAACGGTCGCGCAGCAGGCTGCCCAGCGGCAGTGGCACCGTCAGCTCCTCGGCCGCCTGCAACGCCAACCGCACGTCCTTGAGCCCGAGGGTGGCGGCGAAACCGGCCGGCTCGAAGCTCTTGCGGGCGAGCAGGTCGCCGTAGGTCGCATACGCCGGGGCGTGACCTGCCTTGAGCAGGTTGGCGGCCATGCCGTTGCCCATGTTCCCGAGCCCGATGAATCCGACGTGCATGATGTCCACCTTGCCCTGTATGTCTGTAGGACGGAACGCAACGGCCAGAGGAGGACGTCACGTGGGTGTGTACGCGGTGACCGGGTCGGCATCCGGCATGGGATGTCAGGCGGCGGAGAAACTGCGGGCGGCCGGCCACACCGTCATCGGGGTCGACCTGCGCGATGCCGAAGTCGTCGCGGACCTGTCCAACCCGACCGGGCGAGCGGGCGCAGCCGAGCAGGTGCTGGCGCAGTGTGGGGGCCGCCTCGACGGCGCAGTCCTGGCGGCCGGGCTGGGCCCGAAGCCGGGTCCGGGCATGCCCCGGACCGTCTTCGAGGTGAACTTCCGCGGGGTGGTGGATCTGCTCGACGCCTGGCGGCCGGCGTTGGCCGCCACCGAGCGAGCCAAAGTGGTGGTGATCGGCAGTAATTCGTCGACCACCATCCCCGCCGTTCCCCGTCGGGCGGTACGTGCCCTGCTCGCCGGTAAGACGGCGCGGGCGGCGCGAACGGTGAAGCTGCTGGGCCCGGCGGCGCCGTCGATGGCCTACGGCGCATCGAAGATCGCGGTGACTCGCTGGGCGCGCCGGCACGCGGTGACTCCGGCGTGGGCCGGGGCCGGGATCCGGCTCAACGTGCTGGCGCCCGGGGCCATCCAGACTCCACTGCTCGACGAGTTGTTGGCGATACCTCAGCAGGCCAAGGCGGTTCAGTCGTTCCCAGTGCCGGTCGGCGGGTACGGGGATCCGGCGCAGCTGGCCGACTGGATGATGTTCATGCTCTCTGATTCTGCGGAATTCCTGTGCGGCAGTGTTATTTTCGTCGACGGTGGCACCGACGCCTACTTCCGATCCGACGCCTGGCCGCGCAGTCTCGGATTGTCGGGAGTACCGCGCTACCTGATGCGGTTGAGGTCGTTTCGGGCTGCCTCGCACGACGACTGATCGGAGCGACGAAGCCTCGCTGTGAGTGGGCCAACACTAGTCGCGTACGCCAAAGCTGGCGATACTGGCACCTATGGCAGACGCCACGGATGCAGGACTGGAACCGATCGGCGCTGTTCACCGCACGCGCATCGGCCGGGAAGCCACGGAGCCGATGCGTGAAGACATTCGGCTGCTCGGTTCGATTCTCGGCGACACGGTCCGCGAACAGAATGGTGATCGGGTGTTCGGGCTGGTGGAACGAGCTCGGGTGGCGTCGTTTGGGGTGCGGCACTCGGATATCGACCGCGCCGAGATCGCTCGCATGTTCTCCGGCATCGACATCCACGAAGCGATTCCGGTCATTCGAGCGTTCAGCCACTTCGCCCTGCTGGCCAACCTTGCCGAAGACATCCACCGGGAGCGGCGCCGCGCCATCCACGTAGCCGCCGCAGAACCGCCGCAGGACAGCAGCCTGGCGGCGACTTACTTGAAGTTGGATGCGGCCGAACTCGATTCGGCGGCCGTGGCGGAAGCGCTGGGAAATGCCCTGGTCGCTCCGGTGATCACTGCCCATCCGACCGAGACCCGCCGGCGCACGGTGTTCGCCAGCCAACACCGAATCGGTGAACTGATGCGGTTGCGCTCGGAGGGACGAACGAGGACCGATGATGGGCGCGATCTCGAAACCGAGCTGCGACGCCAGGTTCTGATGCTGTGGCAGACCGCGTTGGTACGAGTGTCGCGGTTGCAGATCTCCGACGAGATCGAGGTGGGGTTGCGGTACTACCCGGCGGCGTTCTTCGAGGTGATCCCGAAGATCAATGCCGAAGTTCGGGCGGCGTTACGTGCCCGCTGGCCGGGTGCCGACCTATTGGATCAGCCCATCCTGCGGCCCGGTTCCTGGATAGGCGGGGACCGCGACGGAAACCCCAACGTGACCGGCGACGTGGTTCGGTTGGCCACTGGCAGCGCCGCGTATGTCGCGGTGGCGCACTACCTGACCGAATTGACCGCGCTGGAACAGGAGCTGGCGATGTCGGCGCGACTGGTCAGCGTCAGCGCCGGGTTGGCCGCCCTGGCCGATGCCGAACAGGAGCCGGCTCGCGCCGACGAGCCCTACCGGCGGGCAGTGCGGGTGATCCGGGCCCGCCTCACCGCGACCGGGGCCGAGATCCTGGACCAGCTGCCTCCGCATGGACTGGACTTGGGATTGCCGCGGTATGCGACACCGATTGAGCTGTCGGCCGACCTGGACACTGTCGACGCGTCGCTGCGGGGCCACGGCGGAGCGCTGTTGGCCGATGACCGGCTGGCGCAGCTGCGTGAGGCCGTGCAGGTGTTCGGCTTCCACCTCAGCGGCCTGGATATGCGCCAGAACTCCGACGTACACGAGCAGGTGGTCGGTGAGCTGCTGGCGTGGGCAGGGGTGCATCCCGACTATGCCTCGCTGGAAGAAGACGCGCGGGTCGCGCTGCTCGTCGGCGAACTCGGCACCCGCCGGCCATTGCTGGGGGAGCGCGCCGTGCTGTCGGAGCTTGCGCACGGAGAGTTGGCCGTCATCGAAGCCGCCGCTCACGCGGTAGCTCGCTACGGCCCGGCAGCGGTGCCCAACTACGTGATCTCGATGTGCCGGTCAGTGTCGGACTTCTTGGAGGTAGCGATCCTGCTCAAGGAGACCGGCTTGCTGGACGCCTCCGAATCGACGCCGTACTGCCCGGTAGGCATCGTGCCGCTGTTCGAGACAATCGACGATCTGCGCCGCGGCGCGTCGATCCTGCGAGCGGCGCTGGAAATCCCGGTGTATCGGGCGATCGTGGCCGCCCGTGGCGATAACCAGGAGGTGATGCTGGGCTACTCCGACTCCAACAAGGACGGAGGCTATCTGGCGGCCAACTGGGCGTTGTACCGCGCGGAGCTCGAACTCGTCGAGACCTCCCGCGACGCGGGGATCCGGTTGCGGTTCTTCCACGGGCGGGGCGGCACGGTCGGCCGGGGCGGTGGTCCCAGCTATGAGGCGATATTGGCCCAGCCGCCGGGCGCGGTGAACGGGTCGCTGCGTCTCACCGAGCAGGGCGAGGTGATCGCCGCCAAGTACGCCGAACCTCAGATGGCGCGCCGCAACCTGGAGAGCCTGGTGGCCGCAACCCTGGAGGCGACGCTCCTCGATGTGGAGGGCCTTGGTGATGCTGCCGCACCGGCGTATGCGGTGCTCGATGACCTGGCCGCCCGCGCCCAGCGTGCCTACGGCGAATTGGTCCACGAGACACCAGGGTTCGTCGATTACTTCCTGGCGTCCACGCCGGTGGGCGAAATCGGCGCGATGAACATCGGTAGCCGGCCCACGTCGCGCAAACCCACCTCGTCGATCGCCGACCTGCGTGCCATCCCTTGGGTACTGGCCTGGAGCCAGTCGCGAGTGATGCTGCCCGGTTGGTACGGGACCGGATCGGCGCTTGAACAGTGGATAACAGCGGGCCCGGAAAGCGAAACCGACCGCCTGGCGGTGCTGCACGACCTGTATCGACGTTGGCCGTTCTTTAGCACCGTGCTGTCAAACATGGCTCAGGTCCTGGCGAAGTCGGACCTGGGCCTGGCGGCCCGCTACGCGGAGCTGGTTCCCGATGAATCTTTGCGGCGCAACATATTCGACAAGATCGTCGCGGAACACCAGCGGGCAATCACCATGTACCTGCGGATCACCGGCTACGACGATCTGCTGGCCGACAACCCGGCGCTGGCGCGGTCGGTGTTCAACCGCTTTCCCTATCTGGAGCCGCTGAACCACCTTCAGGTGGAGTTGTTGCGGCGCTACCGCGCCGGCGATGACGACGAACTGGTGCGGCGCGGCATCCTGCTGACGATGAACGGGCTGGCCAGCGCACTGCGCAACAGCGGATGATCACCACTCAGGGTGCAACAGACGGCGCTTCAGGGGTCGGGCTGCCCGGACCCGTCATGTTGAACAGGTTCGGGAATCCGGGGACGCTCAACCCCAGGTAGGTGAGGGGTCCATCGGCCCAGGCGTCGTTGAGTGTCACGCCGTCGCGCCCGACGATGTCGATCTTGGCGAGCGCGGGCAAGATCCCGACCCCGACACCGCGACGGGCAGCGTCCGGCGTTAGCGTGTCTAAAGAGTTTCGGGACCTTTGAGGGAGACATATGCCGGCCGAGCTGAGCCACGACGAGACCCTGCGCGAAGTCACCACCGAGCAAGGGGTGCTGCGCTACCACGAAGCCGGTGACGGGCCCACGCTGCTGCTGCTGCACGGCTCCGGGCCGGGCGTGACCGGATGGCGCAACTACCGCGGCGTGCTGCCCGCGTTCGCCGAGCACTTCCGCTGCCTGGCGCTGGAGTTCCCCGGGTTCGGGGTCAGCGACGACTTCGGCGGGCACCCCATGGTGACCGCGTTCGGCGCGGTGCCGGCCTTCGTCGAAGCGCTGGGTCTGGACCAGTTCAGCATCGTGGGCAACTCGATGGGCGGCGGCGTCGGCATCGGCTACGCGATCGGCAACCCCGACAAGGTGAGCAAGCTGGTGACCATCGGCGGCATCGGCACCAACCTGCTCAGCCCGGGACCGGCCGAGGGCATCCGGTTGCTGCAGGACTTCGTCGACAACCCCAGCCGCGACGCGCTGGTGCGTTGGCTGCACTCGATGGTCTACGACCCCTCGGTGATCACCGAAGAGCTGATCGAGGAGCGGTGGGCACTGGCCACCGACCCCGACACCCTGGCCAGCGCCCGGCGGATGTACGGCAAGGAAGCCTTCACCAACATGGTGAAGATGATGCAGGTGTCCAAGGGACCGCTGCCGTGGGCGATGATGCATCGGCTCAAGACGCCGACGCTGGTCACCTGGGGCCGCGACGACCGGGTCAGCCCGCTGGACATGGCGCTGATCCCGATGCGGACCATCCCCGACGCCGAGACGCACGTGTTCCCCAACTGCGGGCACTGGACCATGATCGAGGCCAAAGACGCGTTCACCCGCGTGGTGCTGGAGTACCTGACCCGCGACTGACGCGGTTTGCCTAGCCCCGGGCCTGCCTTTGCCGGCCCGGGGACTGCCTTTAGAAGCTGAAGCTGAACAGGGCGTGGTCGTAGAGGCCGAGCCCGGTGAGCAGGTCGTCGATGGTGGCATCGTCGACGCCGACGTTGGTGAGCAGGTCGTTCAGGCTGTCGTTGAGCAGGCTCAGCCCTGAACCGTTCAGTCCGGTGATCAGGGCATCCAGGGTGGTGCTTGAGAGGCCGAGGGAATCGAGCATGCCGCCCACCGTGGCACCCAACGGAATCAGGCCGGAGCCCAGCAGGTCGCCCAGGGTGGTGTTGTCCAGGCCCAGCCCGCCCAGCAGGCTGTCGACCGACATGTTCAGCGGGAGCGTGGGCAGCAGCTGGCCGAGGGTGGCGTTGTCCAGGCCCAGGACGTCGAGTGCGCTGCTGAGATCGATGCTGCCGATACCGGCGGCCGGGTCGGTCAGCAGAGTCGCCAGGCCGGGGAAGATGGCGGCGTCGCTGAGTCCGGCGACCTCCAGCAGCCCGCCCAGGGTGGTGATGTTGTTGAGGCCCGGGATCACCCCGACCCACTCCATCAGGGTGTTGAGGAAGATGGCGTTCCCGCCGAGATCGGTGAGGATCGTGCTGAGTTGAACATTGCTCATGCCCAGCCCGTTCACCACGTCACCGAACGTGACGTTGTTCAGGCCCGGCACGGCGGCGCCCAGGGCGGTCAGGATGGGCGCCAGGTCTTTCATCTCCATGTCGCCGAAGCCCAGGCCGGTCACCAACTGGTCCAGGGTGACGCCGCTCAGGCCCAGCCCGTTGACCAGGCCGAGGGCCAGGGCGCCGACGTTCTGGCCGCCCAGGCCCAGGCCGTCGACCAGAGCGCCGAGGGTGACGCTGTCCAAGCCGAGCCCGTCGACCAGTCCATTGAGCAGACCGGCCAGCCCGATGTCGGACAGTCCGAGACCATTGACCAGCGTTCCTACCGTGGTGTGGCCGAGACCAAGTCCGTTGACCAGGCCGGGGAGCAACTCGCTCAGCTGGTCATCGCCCATGCCCAAGAAATTGACGATCTGCGCCAGCGTGACGTTCCCCAGGCCGAGCATGTCGGCCATCGGGCCCAGGGGGAAAAACCCGACGGTGCCGTCGTCGATGACGATGAATCCCAAGTTGGTGGCGGCGGCCGACGAGGCGACCGCGGTGAGTTCGACCGGCCGGTTTTGGAGGATCTCCAGTTGTGGTGCTGCGGGTGCGACGGCGACGAGGGCCGCGCTGGTAATCGCGACGGTGCCGGTGATAAACGGGTTGAGCGTCAGCTGCATGGTCCTTCTTCCCCCAAGTTGAATGAACTGCCTGCAGCCTGAGAGCCTATACCCGTTTAGGTAAGAAAAAGCGCAGTAAACGTCAAATGGAATATCGCGCGCTTACCGCGTGAGGCGTCTCAAGTTTGCTGTACCACGTCCCGCGAGGTGCTGCCGACTCGACGGCAGCCGACGGCAGCCGACGGCAGCCGACAGCGCCGCTCGCGCCTCCGCCCGCTCAAGCCTGCGGGAGTGGGCGGATCTGACGGCATCACCCCGTCGTACAATCGCTATGGCTCATTGAGCCGGCCCGGCCGCGTTAGCTCAGTTGGTAGAGCGTCGCTCTTGTAAAGCGGATGTCGAGAGTTCGAGTCTCTCACGCGGCTCCATTTCTGTCGGCCCTGACGGATAGCGTCCGGGACTACTTGAATGAGCAGCAGGGCGGTTGCTGTGAGGTTCCGGATTTCTAAGCCGCGGCGTGGCGGAGTCGCCGCCATCACCGCAGCGGGCTCAATTCTCTGATTCGGTCGGGTCCTGGTCGATCACCCGTTGGGAGCGCACCGTCCGGGCCGAAGTGCGTCGGCTGGATCGGCGAGGCAGCAGCGGGATGCGTTCGGCGATGTTGCTCAACGGGTTGACCACCATCGTCAGCGCGATCACCGCCTCCTGCAGCGTCTCGATCGCCGGTTCCAGAGCTTCCATGCCGGGGGCCAGCCGGCTCAGGGTGTCGGCGACACCGGCGAGCTGCTCCAGGGGCCCGTTGCGGGCGGTCAGCCTGTCGATCAGCCCGCCCTCGGACAGTAACCGGTCGGCCAGGCCGTCTTCGGCCAGCAGTCGTTCGATCAACCCGTCTTCGTCGGTCAGCTGGTCCACCAGGCCGCCGGGCTGCAGGGCCCGCTGTAGCCCGCCGCCCTCAGCGGTGAGCCGGTCGATCACTCCGCCTGGCCCGGTCAGCTGGTCCACCAGCCCGCCCGGTGCCAGCAGTCGGTCGGCTGGACCGCCCGGCGCCAGCGCACGTCCCAGCGGTGCGTCGTCATCCATCAACTTGGCCAGCCGGTTGGCTCGGGCGATGGTGTCGTCCAGGCCCAGCATGTGCGCCATCGAGCTGTTCGCGCCCTGCTTTCCGGCGTCGCCAACAGCCTGGCGAGCCAGCCCGAGCGCCGTGGTGGCCACACCGAGCCCGGCGTCGGCGATCGTCAGACCGATCCGTGCCGGGGCGGTGGACAGGGCGAACAGCTGCTTGGCCAAGCTCATCCAGTCAGTCTAGGGGTGACTGTGAGCCGCTATGAGCTAGTTTGATTGACAGTAAATATACAGCCGATATCCAGGTGGTTTTCACCGGACCGCGAGGGAATTGACGCTATGGGAGCAACAGCTGCGCAAGACGCTGCACCGGAGGCACGAGTTCTGGTCGTCGATGACGAAACGAACATCGTCGAGCTGCTGTCGGTCAGCCTCAAATTCCAGGGGTTCGAGGTCTATACCGCCTCCAGTGGACCGGCGGCGCTGGACCGCGCGCGCGAGGTCCGGCCGGACGCGGTGATCCTGGACGTGATGATGCCGGGCATGGACGGCTTCGGTGTGCTGCGCCGGCTGCGCGCCGACGGCATCGACGCCCCGGCACTGTTCTTGACCGCGCGCGACTCGCTGCAGGACAAGATCACCGGGCTGACTCTCGGCGGCGACGACTACGTGACCAAGCCGTTCAGTCTGGAGGAGGTGGTCGCACGGCTGCGGGTCATCCTGCGCCGGGCCGGTAAGGGTGCCCAGGAGCCGCGCAACTCCCGGCTGATGTTCGCCGACATCGAGCTTGACGAGGACACCCACGAAGTGTGGAAGGCCGGCCAACCGGTTTCGTTGTCGCCCACCGAGTTCACGCTGTTGCGGTACTTCGTGATCAATGCCGGCACGGTGCTGAGCAAGCCGAAGATTCTCGACCACGTCTGGCGCTATGACTTCGGTGGCGACGTCAACGTGGTGGAGTCCTATGTCTCCTACCTACGGCGCAAGATCGATACCGGCGAAAAGCGCCTGTTGCACACCCTGCGTGGGGTCGGTTACGTGCTGCGCGAGCCGCGATGAACGCGAGCCGCGACGAACGACGGTGGCCCGTAAAGGCCAGAAACGGGTTATAGGTCGACACACATGGGGACGGTCAAACCCCTTCGGGACATCCTGCCGCTGAAAGTCAGCCTGGTCGCGGCGACCCTGGCCATGGTGGCCATCGGGTTGCTGGCGCAGGGCTATGCCGTGACCACGATTTTGCGGCACCGCCTGATCGGCAGGATCGACGCCACGCTCATCGACGCCGCCCACGGCTGGGCGCTGGAGCAGCGCGGGCGGCTGCCGTCGAGGGAGGGGGAGGACCCCAATCCCGGCCGGCCGCCGACGAGCTTCTACGTCCGCGACGTCGACCCCGACGGCAGCATCTGGACCGTCGTCAATGACCAGAACGCCGAGCCGTTGCTGCCGCCGGACAACGACGTGGGGTCGGTGCCGATCACGGTCGGCTCCGTGGACGGGTCGGGTGTGCAGTGGCGGGCGCTGTCGGTGCACGGCGAGAACGGCAGGCTGATCACCGTGGCCAGGGATCTGTCCGACCCCCGGGCCACGCTGCGCTACCTGGCCTGGTGGCGGGTGACGATCGGCGTCGGGGTGCTGCTGGTGCTGGGCGCCGCCGGCTATGTGGTGGTCAACCGCAGTCTGCGCCCCCTGGCCGAGGTCGAACGGACCGCGGCGGCGATCGCTGCCGGTCAGCTGGAGAGTCGGGTGCCCGAACGCGACCCACGTACCGAGGTCGGACGGCTCACGCTGGCGCTCAACGGCATGCTGGCGCAGATCCAGGAGGCGGTGGCCTCCTCGGCGGCCTCGGCGGAGAGCGCGCGGATCTCCGAGGAACGGATGCGGCGGTTCATCACCGATGCCAGCCACGAACTGCGCACCCCGCTGACCACCATTCGCGGCTTCGCCGAGCTGTACCGGCAGGGCGCGGCCCGCGACGTGGAGTTGCTGATGTCGCGCATCGAAAGTGAAGCGCGCCGAATGGGCCTGTTGGTCGAGGACCTGCTGCTGCTGGCCCGAACCGATGCTCAGCGTCCGCTGGAGCGACACTGGGTCGACCTACTGGTGTTGGCCACCGACGCTGTGCACGACGCCCGGGCTATCGCGCCGAATCGGGCCATTGAACTCGACGTCTTCGACGGCCCCGGAACCCCCGAGGTGCTCGGCGACGAAGCGCGGCTACGGCAGGTGCTGAGCAACCTGGTCTCCAATGCGCTGCAGCACACCCCGGACGGCACCGCGATCACCGTCCGGGTCGGCACCGAGGGCGACGACGCCATCCTCGAGGTCGTCGACCAGGGGCCCGGAATGAGCGAGCAGGATGTGGCGCGGGTCTTCGAACGGTTCTTCCGGACCGACTCCTCGCGGGCGCGGGCCAGCGGCGGAACCGGATTGGGGCTGTCGATCGTCGACTCGCTGACCCGGGCGCACCACGGCTCGGTGACCGTCAGCTCTCCGCCGGGTCAGGGCTGCACATTCCGGGTGTCGCTACCGCGTCTTGCCGACACCTCGGTCCGCTCGGCCGAGTTACCCGCTGAGATCGTCTGAGTCTCAGTCCAGTTCGGTCAATGCGGCCTTGATCTTGGCCTGCGCCTCGTCCAGCGATTCCGCTGACGGATTGCGATCCACGCCGGCGAAGCCGAAGTCGGACAGGCTGCGGGTCGGAAAGACGTGGACATGCAGGTGAGGAACTTCTAGACCGGCGACGATCATGCCGGCCCGTTCGGTGTCGAACGCTCGGCACACCGCTTTGCCGATCTTCTGCGATACCGCCATCACCTTGTTGAGCGCCGCGTTGTCAATGTTCTGCCACCCGTCGATCTCGGCGCGGGGCACCACCAGCGTGTGGCCCTGGGTCATCGGCTCGATGGTCAAGAAGGCGACGACGTCGTCGTCCTCGTAGACGAAGCGACCCGGCAGCTCCCGGTTGATGATCTTGGTGAAGACGGTGGTCATGGGATCAGCATATGCGTCGAGTCCCAGATTAAACGGCCCCCGCTGCGTATTATCGAAGGCGAGCTGATACCCCTGGATAACCGTAGTGCGGGCTTGCCACGCCGGAGGCAGAGGAGATGAGATGTCATCTGTCGCAACATTTCTCAGCAGTCCTAAGGCAGTGGGAACCTGGAATATGGATCCTGGACAGTCAAGCATCCGATTCGAGAACGGAACCATGTGGGGCGCTCTGAAGGTCCGGGGTGCGTTCACCGAATTCAGCGGCAGCGGCGAGATCAAGGACGCCAAAACGGTGTCGGGCAGGGTCGATATCAAAGCCGCCTCGATCAACACCGGATTGGGGACCCGCGACCACGACCTGCGTCGGTCGAACTTCTTCAACACCGACCATTACCCCGACATCACCGTTGTGGTCACCGGTGGGGAACCGGCCGGCGGTGATGTCGCCCGGTTGGAGGCCGAACTGACCGTCAAGGGCATCACTGGACCGTTGCCGCTGAAAGTCGAGGTGTCCCCGCTCGACGACGGCGGTGTACGACTGACCACCGAGGCGACCGTCACCCGCAAGCAGTTCGCCGTCGAGGGGAACTTTCTGGGCATGGTCGGCAACCGGACCAAGCTCAAGGCCAGTCTGGTGTTTCGGAAGGCCTGATGACTTACCGGTCGGCGTCGGTGTAGCGGATGATGCCGCGAATGTTCTTGCCGTCCAGCATGTCCTGGTAGCCCTCGTTGATCTGCTCCAGCTTGTACTGGCGGGTCACCATGTCGTCCAGGTTCAGCTTGCCGACCTTGTACATCGACAGCAGCTGCGGAATGTCGTACTGCGGGTTTCCGCCGCCGAAGATGGTGCCCTGCAGGTTCTTCTGCAGCAATGTCAGCATCGCCAGGTTGAGCGTGACCTGGTTCTCCAGCATGGACCCCATCGCGGTGAGCACGCAGGTGCCGCCCTTGGCGGTCAGGATCATGTAGTTGTCGACGTCGGCGCCGTGCACCTCGCCGACGGTCACGATCACCTTGCGGGCCATCAGGCCGGCGGTGACCTCCATCATGCCGCCCATCGCGGCGAAGATGTCGGGGTAGACGTGAGTGGCGCCGAACTTCAGCGCCTGGTCGCGCTTCCAGTCCACCGGGTCGATGACGAAGATGTTGCGGGCACCGGCATTGACCGCGCCCTGCAGGGCCGACATGCCCACGCCGCCGACACCGACGATCGCGACGTCCTCGCCCGGACGGATGTCGGCGCTGCGGACAGCCGACCCGTAGCCGGTGGTGACGCCGCAGCCGACCAGGCAGGCCACCTCGAACGGAATCGACGGGTCGATCTTGACCACCGAGGACTTGTGCACCACCATCCACGGCGAGAATGTGCCCAGCAGGGTCATCGGGTAGACGCCCTCGCCGCGCGCGGTGACGCGGAAGGTGCCGTCGCTGACCGCCACGCCGTTGAGCAGGCCAGCACCCAGGTCGCACAGGTTGCGCAGTCCGGACTGACAGGTCGGACAGCTGCCACACGACGGGATGAAGGACAGCACCACGTGGTCGCCGGGGGCGATGTCTTCCACCCCGGGGCCTACCTCGGTGACGATGCCGGCGCCCTCGTGCCCGCCGAGGACCGGGAAGCCGGCCATGGGGATGCTGCCGGTCATCAGATGGTGATCGGAGTGGCACATGCCGGCCGCCTCCATCTGAATCTTGACCTCGTCTTTCTGGGGGTCACCGATCTCGATCTCCTCGACCGACCACGGCTTGTTGAACTCCCAGAGCAACGCACCCTTTGTCTTCACCGCAAACCTGCTTTCCTCTTGAATTTCCGGACGTCCGGCAGTCCCCTGCTCGGAGCCTATAACCGACTACGGGGCCGCGGGGAGGTTCGTTCGAACCCCTTCGAACCCCTACCTCCCCACCGCCGATTCGCGCCGCCGACGGCCTAGCCGTGGTAGGCGACCTGCAGATCTTTGACGCCGTTGATCCAGCCCGAACGCAGTCGGTGGGGCTTCGCCATTCTCGTGATATCTGGGAGCTGGTTGGCGATTTCGTCGAAGATCAGCCGGATCTCCATCCGGGCCAGGTTGGCGCCGATGCAGTAGTGGGTGCCCTGTCCGCCGAACGCCAGATGCGGGTTGGGGTCGCGCAGGATGTCGAAACTGAACGGCCGGTCGAAGACCTCTTCGTCATAGTTGGCCGAGCTGTAGAACAGCCCGACCCGCTGGCCTTGGCCGATGGCAACCCCGCCCAGTTCGGTGTCGACTTTCGCGGTGCGCTGGAAGCAGTGCACCGGGGTCGCCCAGCGCACGATCTCGTCGACGGCGGTCTCGGGCCGCTGCCGCTTGTAGAGCTCCCACTGATCGGGGTGTTCGGCGAACGCATTGATGCCGTGCGTCATGGCGTTGCGGGTGGTCTCGTTGCCCGCCACCGCCAGCAGGATGACGAAGAACGCGAACTCGGTCTCGCCGAGCGCTTCACCGTCGATGTCGGCCTGGACCAGCCGGGTGACGATGTCGTCGGCCGGGCAGCGCCGCCGCTCCTCGGCCATGGTGTAGGCGTAGCCCATCAACTCGGCGTTGGCCATTGCCGGATCGGAGTCGAAATCCGGGTCGTCGGTGTTCATGATCGAGTTGGTCCAGTGAAACAGCTTCTCCCGATCGGCCTCGGGAACCCCGAGCAGATCGGCGATCGCCAACAGCGGCAGTCGCATCGCGATGTCGTCGACGAAATTGCCGCTGTCCTTCTCGGCCGCCGCGGCGACGATCTCGCGCGCCGACTGGGCCAGCTTCTCCTCCAGCGCACTGACGGAACGGGGCGTGAACAGTCGTGACACCAGCTTGCGCAGTCGAGTGTGCTCGGGCGGGTCATGGTTGATCAGCAATGCTTTGGTCAGATCCAACTGGTCGGCGGAGATGCCGTCGGGCAGGCGCATGACCGCGCCCTTGGCGTTGGTCGACCACACGTCGTTGTCGCGCGAGATCTCTTTGATGTGTTGATGTTTGCTGATGACCCAGTAGCCGCCGTCATCGAAGATGTTGCTGTGCGACGGCTGTTCGTTCCACCAGATCGGCGCGGTCTTGCGCAGCTCGGCGAACTGGGTGATCGGCATGCCGTGAAGCAGGACATCCGGGTCGGTGAAGTCGAAACCCGAACCGAACGGACAAGCTGATTGCGTTGATGTCAAGACGAACACCTTTGGTTGTCACTGGAGCACGAACCTCGCTCGGGCATACACATGATGGCTAGGTGTATGACCGAGTGTCAACCATTTTTGTGCGGCACATCGGTGACCAGACCGCCGTCCATGACGAACTCCGAACCTGTGGCGTAGGAAGACTCGTCGCTGGCCAAGAACAGCACGAAGGTGGCGACTTCATCGGAGGTGCCGGGCCGCCCCAGCGGAATGGTCACCATGTCCTCGGGTAGATGTTCGGTCATCGGAGTGCGGATGAAACCGGGGTGCAGCGAGTTGACCCGAATGTTGTGGCGGGCCAGTTCGAGAGCGGCGGACTTGGTCAGTCCACGCACCGCCCATTTCGAGGCCACATAGGGGTGCACCATCGGGGCCCCGCGCAGACCCTCGATCGAGGACACATTGATGATCGATCCGCCGCCAGCGGCGATCATCGAATCGATGGAGGCGCGCATCCCCAGGAATGTGCCGTTGAGATTCACGTCAATGACGTTGTGCCACTGGTCCAGATCGAACTTGCGCAGCGGTCCCAGCGCGACGGTCCCGGCGTTGTTGACCAACACGTTCAGCTTCCCGAACGTCTCGACCGCGGCGCTCACCGCGGCCGTCCACTGCTCCGGATCCCGAACGTCGAGATGCACATAGCGGGCGGCGTCACCCAGCTCCGCCGCGAGCGCCGCACCCTCTTCGTCCAGTACATCGCCGATGACCACTTTGGCGCCCTCGCCGACCAGCATCCGGGCGTCGGCCGCGCCCATACCGCGCGCACCCCCGCTGATCAGAGCAACCTTGCCGTCTACCCGCCCCATGCGCATTCCGCCTCTCAGTCCAGTGTTGGTTGTCTTCGGTGCCTCAGTCGCCGGGTCCCGCGATGACCGCGGGCGCGCCGACCAACGGCAGGTCGAGGGTGGTGATGATCCCGGCCGGTGCCGAGACGACAGCGGGAATCGCGTTGACCACACGGCCAACACCGACCGCGATCGCGGCGTAGTTGTGGTCGCCGTGCCGGCTGGTCGGGCAGATGTCGACGCTGTAGGACGGTTCGCCGGTGATCTCCACCCGATAGGAGCCGCCCGGCTGTGCCGGCTGCGCCCAGTCCGGCCGCAGGTCGCCACGCAGTCGGGTGACGTGTTCGACCACGATCAGCGGTTTGCCGTCGACGATGCCGTTGATCTCGAATTTGAGCGCTGCAACACCACCTTTGGGGATATGGCCGGCGGCGATGTCGAAGGCTTCCGGGGCGGGTTCGCGTTCGCTGGAGTCGGTGATGGCGTCCAGGGTCACGCCCAGTCCGGCGGCCAGCTCCCGGATTGTGGCGCCCCAGGCGATGCTCAAGATGCCAGGCTGCAGCAGCATCGGCACGTTGTCGAGCGAATTGCCGAAGCCCATCACGTCGAACATGACCTCGGCGCCGTCGTAGGTCGCGTAGTCGGCGATTTCCAGGCAGCGAATCTGCTCAATGCGTTGGCATGTGCTGGCGAAGGCCAGCGGCACCATGTCGGTGACGAAGCCGGGATCGACACCGTTGACGTAGACGCTTGAATTGCCTTGGCGGGCCGCGTCTTCGATGGGCGCGATGAACTTGTCCGGGATGACGCCCCAGGGGTATTGCAGCACCCCCGGGGCGGTCCCGATGACGTTGATGCCGGCGGCCAGCAGCCGGCAGACGTCCTTGAGCGCGTCAGGTAGCCGGGTGTCGCCCATCGCGCAGTAGACCGCGGCCTCGGGCTTGGCCCCGATGATCGCCTCGAAGTCGTCGGTGGCCGTGATGCCGGTGTGGACGTCGAGACCGGCGAGCTCGCCGGCATCGTGGCCCACCTTGGCTGCTGTCGAGACCCATACTCCGGTGAGCTCGTAGGCGGGATTGGTGATCAGCCCGCGCAGGGCGATGCGCCCGGCATTGCCGGTGCCGACCAGGGCGACGCGTATGGACACGAATTCTCCTGTAGGTGAGTGGTTTTCTACCAGAGCGGAACCGGAGATGTTCCCAGCGGGTAGTAGCCGGGCAGCTTCTCGCCGGCCAGGCTGCGCTCGATGCGCTTCTGCATTCCGGGGGAGAGCTTGCCCGCGGTCATCAGGTCCAGGTAGAGCTTCTGGACGTGACCGAAGTCGAAGAAGTCACGCTGCCATTCGATGAGCGGCCGCCCGTCTTTTTCGGTGAGGCGAAACCAGCTGCCGCCGATGCCGTAGATCTCCGACTCGGTGCCGTCGGCGTCGGTCGCGACCTGCTTCCAGAATCCGACGATCTCGCCCTGCTTGTCGTCGATGAGCACCTTTTGGTACGGGTATTGCCAGTTGTCCAGCCCCTCCATCTCCAGACCCAGGGCGACGTCGCGGATCTCGTCGATCCCGACGCACATGACATCCTCCTTGGGGCCGATGTTCCAGCCGTAGGTGGCGTCATCGGCGTAGAAGTCGGCCAGGGGCCGCCAGTCGCCGGCCGCTTCGGCGTCGCGATTGGCCTGCAGCCAATGCTCGACCCATTCTTCGTAGGCCTCGCGGGGGAGGGGGGCTGAAGTCGCCATGTCTATTCCTTCTCTTCGATGGACAACGCTCTGGTGGGGCAAGACCGTACGGCTAACTGGATCTGGCGCCGGTCGGAGTCGGGTGGTTCGGAGTCGAGGATCTCGACCTTGCCGTGCTTGGGCACCTGGAAGTAGTCGGGCGCCTCCAGCTCGCACATGGCGTGGCCCTGGCACAGGTCCAAGTCCACCTTCACTGTGTAGCTACCCATTTCAGCGCTCCCTTGGCCTCTACTTGCTGCGCCGGCGGTAGCGAACCTTGGCCGGACGAGCCAGCTGCACCACCATCTTGGAATGGTCGTTGCGGTAGCTCTCCGGCGGCTGCGACATCTCGAACTCATACTCACGCAGCAGAACCGAGAAGATCGCCTTGATCTGCATGGTGGCGAACGCGGCTCCCACGCAGCGGTGCCGGCCGGCCCCGAACGGGATCCATGTCCAGCGGTGGATGACGTCCTCTTCGCGCGGCTCGTTATAGCGTTCCGGGACAAAGTTGTTGGGCTCGGGGAAATTCTCCGCAATCCGGTTGGAGACCGCCGGCGATGCCGCCACCATGTCGCCGTCGTGGATCGAGTAGCCACCGACCTCGTACTCACCCTTGGCCACCCGCATCAAGATGATCAGCGGCGGATGCATGCGCAGGGTCTCTTTGAGCACGTTCTCCAGGTTCGGGATCTGGCGCAGCGCATGGAAACTCACCTCGCCGCCGTCGGCGTACAGCTCGTCGAGCTCTTGGATAACGGAGCTCAGCGCGTCCGTATTGCGCAGCATCTCGATCAACGTCCAGGCGCTGGTTCCCGAACTGGTGTGATGCCCGGCGAACATCATCGAGATGATGATCCCAGTGATCTCGTCGGCGGAGAACCGCGGGTTGCCGTTCTCGTCCGGGATCGACACCATGACGTCGATCATGTCTCGGCGCTTCTTGTCCGATTCCGGGTTGGCCAGCCGGCCGTTCATGATGCCCTGCACCAGCTCGACCAGCTTGACGCGGGCTTCGTCACGGCGCCGGAAGCTTTCGATCGGAAGATACGGGTCGACGTAGCACAGTGGGTCGGTGCCGTTCTCCAGTTCGTAGTACAGCTGGGCGAACCGGCTGTCGAGTTCTTCGCGGAACTTCCGCCCGATGAGGCACGCCGTCGAGGTGTAGATCGTCAGTTCGGCGAAGAACTCCAGCAGGTCGATCTCACCCTGGGGTCCCCAGTCGGCGATCATCTGGCGCACTTCATGCTCGATGGTGCTGGCGTGGCGCTTCATGTGCTCGCCGCGAAGTGCGGTGTTGTGCAACATCTCCGCGCGCCGCTCCGGCGGCGCGTCGAACACCACGCCGTTGCCGAAGATCGGGGTCATGAACGGGTAGGCCGCGGCCTGGTCGAGCTCGTCGTCGGTGGAACGGAAGAAGAACTCGTTGGCTTCGGCTCCGGTCAGCAGCACGACCTTGCGGCCGGCCAGGTCGAACCAGCCGACGTCGCCGCACTCGTCGCGCACGCGCTGCATCAACGCGATCGGATCGGTGCGGAATTCTTCGAGGTGACCGTGCTCGGCCTCGCCCCCGGAGACCCGGGGAACCTCAGTGCTGACGGTCATGACGGCATTCCTTCCTCGCCCAGTTGCAGGTTCTGGCGATCGGAGGCGGTGTCGCGCAGCGGGGCCTCGGGCTGCACCTCCATGTCGACGATGTGTGCGCCGCGTGGGGTCTCCGCGACGAACGCGATGGCTCGGGCCAGGTCTTGCGGGCGAAGGAAGTAGCTGTGCCGGGCTTGGCCCCACTTGGCCCAGTCCTCCAGCATCGGACCCACCTGCTCGGCCGAGAGTTTCCAGCCCATCTCGGTCAGGGTCGGTCCGGGGTGCACGATCGAGGCGCGTACCCCGGTGCCCTCCAACTCCATTCGCAGGTTGTGCACCATGGCGACCAGCGCGGCTTTGGCCGCTCCGTAGGCACCCATATGCGGACGCTGCTGCAACGCCACATCAGAGCCGACGAAGATCACGTCACCGCGCTGGCGGGCGACCATGTCCGGCAACACCGCGGTGGCCAACCGGTTGGCGCCGATCAGGTGTACTTGAATCTGGTCGTTGAACGCCTCGGTGGGCAGCTCGTGGATGCGTCCGGGGAACATGTCACCAGCACCGGAGACCAGCAACTCGATCTCACCCAGCGCGTCGATGCTCTGCGCCACAAAGGACTTGACGGAATCGGCGTCGGTCACATCCAGGCTGAACGCCACCGCCTCGCCGCCGTTGTCGCGGATCTTGCCGACCAGTTCGGTGAGTTTGTCGGTCCGTCGGGCGCCGAGCGCGACCGGGAATCCGCGGCTGGCCAACTCTTCTGCGGTGGCGGCGCCGATACCCGAGGATGCGCCCGTGACGATGGCGGGCCGTCGGGCCGGGGATGGGTCGAAACGTGGCATTTACGCCTCCTTGACGGTGATCGGGAGGTCGGCGAAGCCGCGCACGTTGGATGAATGCACCCGCACGGCGTTGGCCTCGTCGACCTGGTAGTCGCTGATCCGGCTGAAAAGTTCATCGAGCGCCACCCGGGCCTCCATCCGGGCCAGGTGTGCGCCGAGGCAGAAGTGGGCGCCGCTGCCGAAACTGAGCAGCTTGGAGCCGATGTCGCGTCCGATCCGGAAGGCGTCGGGGTCGTCGAAGACCCGCTCGTCACGGTTGCCGGAACCAGGCAACAACAACACCACCGAGTCGGCCGGAATGGTGGTGCCGTGCAGTGTGTAGTCCTCGGCGACGGTGCGGGCCAGGATCTGGCTGGGCGTGTCGTAGCGCAGTGTCTCCTCGACCCACAGCGGGATCCGCGAGCGGTCGGCGAACAGCGGCGTCAGCTGGTCACGGTTGCGGTGGCCCCAGTAGATGGAACTGCCCAGCAGCTTGGTGGTGGTCTCATTGCCGGCGATCACCATCAAGAACAAGAACGCCAGGATCTCCTGGTCGCCAAGCCGGTCGCCGTCGACCTCGGTCTCCAGCAGCGCTGAGGTCAAGTTGTCGGCCGGATTCTTCTTGAAGTCGGCGATCATCTCGTTGTAGTAGGTCATCAAATCCACCGAAGCCTGGATCGCCGACTGGGGCACATCGGTCACTCCGTCCTCCCGGTGCAGCACCCCGTCGGCAAGTTCTCGGATCCGCGCTCGGTCGGCTTCCGGCACGCCCATCAACTCGGAGATGACGTCCATCGGCAGCTTGCCGGCGAAATCGTTGATGAAGTCGAACGAGCAAGTGCCGTCGGAGCCGGGCTGGATCGCGTTGTCCAGATGCTGGCGCGCCAGGCGAATCACCTGCGGTTCGAGCTCGCGGATCCGGCGCGGGGTGAAGCCCCTGGACACCAGGGTGCGCAGCCGCAGATGCTGCGGATCGTCCATCGCCAGAAACGACATCACCAGCTGGGCATGGGGGCCGCGGGAGACCGGGTCCAGGGAGACCCCGTCCCGGTTGGACAGCGCTTCGCTGTTGCGGAACCCGTGCAGCACATCCTGATGACGCGAGATCGCCCAGAAATTGAGCTCTTCGTTGCGATACACCGGGGCCTCGTCGCGCAGCCGCCGGTAGTACGGGAACGGGTCCTCGTGGAAGTCGTAGTCGTAGGGGTTGAGGACGGGTGGTGCCGTCTGCAAACTCATCGCGGTGCTCCTGATTCGAGGATCAGGCTGACCACGTAGGCCAGCCGATCGGTGATCTGGTGGTAGGTGAAGGCGCCGCTGCCCGCGTTGACCAGCGCGCCGAAGAAGGTCATCTCCAGGGCAGAGACCTTCTGGGGGTCCGCGTCCGGGCCGAACGCCGAGATGATGCGGTGGTGGATCTCCGCGCCGATCCGGTCGCGCACCGTGCGGACCGCCGGGTCGCTGTTGCCGCTGAGCAGTGCCGCCGTGCACGCCGCCGCGACCTCGGGCTCGTCGGCGACCACCAGCGCCAGATGCCGCAGCGCCTGGTTGACCCGACTCGGCATCGGCTCGTTGACGTCGGTGAAGAACGGGACCTGACGAACCAAGTCCAGATACACCTCGGCGATCAGATGGTTCTTGGAGGAGAAGTAGGTGTAGGCGGTGGCCGGGGCGACCTTGGCGCGGGCAGCGACCGCGCGCACGGTCAGGTCCGCGTAGGACTTCTCCCGCAGCATCTCTACGCCGGCGCGCAGCACCTTGCGGAAGGTCTCTTCCTGGCGCCGGTTCCGGGTCGCGGGCTCAGCCAAGGCAGCGTTCGACGATGTGACTACCGCCACCGGTTCGCTGGACACCTGTCCAACGTAGCCGAAGGTGGATTTGTTAGGCAAGTCCCCTGGGAAACAAGGGTTTCAGGCCAAGAGGGTTGCGGGGGCGCCAACTCTGGGTCTAGGGTTCGAGCCGGTAATAACGGACATGTGTCCATTTTCGCAGTGTTTCTTCACGGGGGGACTGCGACCAAGCTGCGGGAGTGAGACGATGGCGCTACTGACTGACGGCGTGAGCCGGCTGCTTATCGACGGCAAGCTGACCTCGGGCGGAGCCGGCGGCTTCGCCACCGTCAACCCGGCCACCGAAGAGGTGCTCGGTGAGGCGGCCAATGCCGATGCCGCCGACATGGATCGCGCCATCGGTGCGGCGCGCCGGGCGTTCGACGAGACCGACTGGTCGACCAACACCGAACTGCGGGTGCGCTGTGTACGTCAACTGCGCGAGGCGATGCTCGCGCACGTCGAAGAGCTTCGCGATCTGACGATCGCCGACGTGGGCGCACCCCGGATGCTGACCGCCGGCGCCCAATTGGAAGGGCCGATCAACGACCTCAGTTTCGCCGCGGACACCGCCGAAAACTACGAGTGGACACAGGATCTCGGGCAGGCCTCGCCGATGGGCGTCCCCACTCGACGCTCGGTGGTGCGGGAGGCGGTGGGCGTCGTCGGCGCTATCACCCCGTGGAACTTCCCGCACCAGATCAACCTGGCCAAGTTGGGCCCGGCGCTGGCTGCCGGCAACACCGTCGTGCTCAAACCGGCACCCGACACTCCGTGGGTCGCCGCGGTACTCGGAGAGCTGATCGCGGAAAACACCGACATTCCGCCGGGCGTGGTCAACATCGTCACCTCGACCGACCACGCGCTGGGCGCCATGCTCGCCAAAGACCCACGGGTGGACCTGGTTTCGTTCACCGGCTCGACCGCCACCGGCCGCAGCGTGATGACGGACGCCGCCGCCACCATCAAGAAGGTGTTCCTGGAGCTGGGAGGCAAGTCCGCCTTCCTGGTACTCGACGATGCCGACCTGGCCGCGGCCTGCTCGGTCGCGGGATTCTCGGTCTGCTTGCACGCCGGGCAGGGCTGCGCGATCACCACGCGACTGGTGGTGCCCCGGGCCCGCTACGACGAGGCGGTCGCCATCGCGGCCGGCACCATGGGCTCGATCAAGGCTGGCGACCCCTCGAAGCCCGGCACCATCTGCGGCCCGGTGATCTCGGCTCGCCAGCGCGACCGGGTGCAGAGCTACCTGGATCTGGCGATCACCGAGGGCGGGACCTTCGCCTGCGGCGGCGGTCGTCCCGCGGATCAGCCCGCTGGCTTCTTCATCGAACCCACCGTGATCGCCGGGCTGACCAACGACGCGCGGGTGGCTCGCGAGGAGATCTTCGGCCCCGTGCTCACCGTGATCCCGCATGACGGCGACGACGACGCGGTGCGCATCGCCAACGACTCGCCCTACGGGTTGTCCGCCACCGTCTACGGCGCCGACGCCGAGCGGGCGGCGGGGGTCGCGGCTCGACTGCGGGCCGGCACCGTCAACGTCAACGGCGGGGTCTGGTACTCCGCGGATATGCCGTTCGGCGGGTACAAGCAGTCCGGCAATGGCCGCGAGATGGGCATCGCCGGGTTCGAGGAATACCTCGAGATCAAAGCCATTGCGACAGCAGCGAACTAACGACAATCACCGGATCAAGGAGAACACGCAGATGGGTCAATTCGACGACAAGGTGGCTATCGTCACCGGCTCCGGTGGCGGAATCGGGCAGGCCTATGCCCAGGCCCTCGCCGCCGAGGGTGCCGCGGTGGTGGTCGCGGACATCAACATCGACGGCGCGAAGACCGTAGCCGACCAGATCGTCGCCGACGGCGGCAAGGCGATCGCGGTGCGCGTCGACGTCTCGAACCTCGAGTCCGCGCAGGCCATGGCGGACGCAGCCGTAGCGGAGTTCGGCGGAATCGACTACCTGGTGAACAACGCCGCGATCTTCGGCGGGATGAAGCTCGACGGCCTGCTGACCGTGCCGTGGGACTACTACGAGAACTTCATGCGGGTGAATCTGGACGGTGCGCTGATCTGCACTCGGGCGGTCTACGAGCACATGGCTCAGCGCGGCGGCGGCGCCATCGTCAACCAGTCCTCCACCGCGGCATGGGTGTACTCGAACTTCTACGGTCTGGCCAAAGTTGGGGTCAACGGCCTGACCCAGCAGCTCTCCCGCGAGCTGGGCTGGCGCAACATTCGGATCAACGCGATCGCACCCGGCCCCATTGACACCGAGGCCAATCGGGTCACCACCCCGCAGGCCATCGTGAAGCAGATGGTGCAGCAGCTGCCGTTGGCGCGCATGGGCACGCCGGAGGATCTCGTCCCGATGTGTTTGTTCCTGCTGTCGGACCAGGCGTCGTGGATCACCGGCCAGATCTTCAACGTCGACGGCGGACAGATCATCCGCTCATGAGCAGCCCAGAACAGCAGCCCCGCCTGGGCTACATCGGCCTCGGCAATATGGGTGCGCCGATGGCCAAGCGTCTGGTCGACTGGCCCAGTGGGGTAACGATATTCGACCTGCGGACCGAGGCGATGACGCCACTGGCCGAGGCCGGGGCCAGCGTCGCCGGCAGCGTCGCCGAGGTCGGTGCGAACGCCGACATCATCAGCATCACGGTGCTCGACGACGCCCAGGTCCGACAGGTGGTCGCCGAGCTGGTGCCGACGGCGAAGCCGGGTACCGTCATCGCGATCCACTCGACGATCGCCGACACCACGGCCGCCGAGCTGGCCGAGGAACTCAAGCCGCAGGGAATTCACGTCATCGACGCACCGGTCAGCGGTGGTGCCGGGGCGGCCGAGAAAGGCCAACTGGCCACCATGGTCGGTGCCGATCGCGCGGTCTACGAGCAGATCAAGCCGGCATTCAAGCAGTGGGCATCGTTGGTGATCCACGCCGGGGAGCCCGGCGCCGGAACCCGAATGAAGCTGGCGCGCAACATGTTGACGTTCACCGCCTACGCGGCGGCCGGCGAAGCCATGAAATTGGCCGAGGCGGCCGGACTCGATCTGCAGGCGCTGGGCCGGGTGGTGCGCCACACCGATGCGCTCACCGGCGGCCCCGGCGCGATCATGCTGCTGGATTCGACTGCACCGCTGCCGGCGGACCACTTCCTGTACAACGCCTTCACCCACACCCGGGGACTCGGCGAGAAAGACCTCAGTCTCGCACTGGGATTGGGACAGGCCACCGGGGTCGACCTTCCGCTCGCCCAGGTGGCGCTCGCCGAACTCGCCGCCGGTCTGGGCGTGCCGCACACCGAGGACTCCGCTTTTCAAGAACCGGGAGAGATCTGATGGACGAACTGCGTCGTACCGGGCTGGCCAAGATGAACGAGGTCTACGCCTGGGACATGCCCGACATGCCGGGCGAGTACTTCGCGCTCACCGCCGACCACCTGTTCGGCCGGATCTGGAGCCGCCCGGGGCTTTCCATGCGCGATAAGCGCTTGATGACGCTGACAGTGGTCACCGCGGTGGGGGAGAAGGATCTGGCCGAGATCCAGGTCAACGCCGCGCTGCACAACGGCGAGCTGACCGAGGACGAGCTGCGCGAGATGGCCATCTTCATCACCCACTACGTCGGTTTCCCCCGCGGATCCGGGCTGAATGCTGTGGTGGAGAAGGTGATTGCCAAGCGCAACAAGGCCGCTGCTGCGGGCAAGGGCGAGGACAAGAAGGCCAATGTCGCAGCAGTCCTGGATAAGCAGAAGGGCGAGTGACCAACACCCTGCTCGCCGCGCGCGGCGCTGTGGTGGTCGGCGGCAGTCGCGGCATCGGGCGAGCGGTGGCGCGGCTGCTGGCGGCGTGCGGTGCCGGAGTGGTGGTCAATGGTCGGGACCGCGAGGCGGTGGACGACACCACCGAGGCGATCACCGCGTCGGGTGGGCGGGCGATCGGCCTGGCCGGTGCGGCCCATGTCGAGGCGACCGCCGTGGCGCTGGTCCAGGCCTGTCGGGAGGAGTACGGCAGCGTCGACGTGCTGATCAACTGCGCCGGTGTCGCCGAACCTTCGGGTTCCTCGATCCTGTCGGTTTCCACCGAGCAATTCCAGGACCTGCTGGACGCACATTTGGGCACTGTTTTTCAGACCTGCCGGGCGGTCGCGCCGATCATGGTCGAGCAGCGCCGCGGCTCGATCGTCAACAGCGGGTCGGTGGCATTTCTCGGCGATTACGGCGGCACCGGATATCCCGCAGGCAAGGGCGCGATCAACGGCCTGACCGTGGCGGTGGCCGCGGAGCTCGCGCCCTACGGGGTGCGGGCGAACGTCGTCTGTCCGGGCGCGAAGACGCGGTTGTCCACCGGCGATGAGTATGAGAAACACATTCGGGACCTGAACGCCCGGGGTTTGTTGGATGAGATCAGCATGCGGGCTTCGCTGGACCCGGCCCCCGCCGATTACGTCGCCCCGCTGTACACCTACCTGGCCAGCGACCTGTCTGCCGAGGTGAGCGGAGCGGTGTTCCTGGCATCGGGCGGCTTTCTGGGCCGCTTCGAGCGGCCGGTCCCCGCGGTGCTCGGATACCGCGATCACCAACGCTTTTCGCCCTGGACCATCGACGAACTGCACACCATGGTGGCGAGCCGCTGACACGGAGGGGACGTCGACGGATGGCCTTCTTGACGCTGCGGGTGGGGGCACTTTAGCGGCTTTGGCGGGTCGTCACACCAGGGTCGCTCGGTCGGAGTGCCCTCGAATCCTTTCGTCTGACCCACGTCGGGGCGTTTGTCCGTCGGATCTGTGAGCCACGTGTACGCGCCGTCGGGTGTGCTAGTGCGCTGTCTGGTCGGCGGGGCGGCTACTGGCCGAGGTGTTGCCTTTCGGCTGCACCCCAGCCGCAAACCCGTGGTGGCGGAGATGGCAATCAAGTGGAATAAAGTCGACGAACCGTTCGCGTCAATCCGCCCTTCGGGTCCGCTTCCGGACGATGGACTGCCCGTTTTCTCGGGATTGCTTGGAGAAAATTGACGGTTCCGTTAGTAACCCTATGATTAATTTCACTTTTGCGGTCCATAGTGATGGACTTCATCGGCAATGTGAATGCGACCTGGTCTTTTGGTGCCGTTTTCATCGCGTATGGTCCACAACTAGACACTTCTCTCCAGTTTCGAGTGGCGAGCCCTCCTACTCGTCGGTAGCTTTCGTCTTCGCGGAATCTGTCCGCATCCTCAGGTTGAGGACACGCCGGTCCAGGAGCAGATAAGACGTGACTCGTCAGCGCAACGGCAAGGGCATTGGCCGATCGCAGGGCCAGCAGAGGTGCGGCGGGGCTGTTCGTTCGTCGGCTGGGCGTGTGGTGGGTGCGTCGAGTGTTGTGGCGGTGTTTTTGGGGTTGGGGGTGGGGCCGTCGGTGTCGGTGGCGTCGGCGGATGGTTTTGATGTGTTGGATCCGGTGTTTTGGTCGGAGTTGACCGATCCGGGTTCGGTGTTGTGGGTGGGGTGGGGTGAGCCGGGTGCGGCTGATGGTGGGTTGGTTGTTGATGCGTTTGAGCAGTTCGATGTGGCGGTGGCGTCGTTTTATCACGAGGACGTGTATCTGCCGTTGTATGACCTGACGCAGGATTTCATTGCGGGTAATCAGCAGTTTTTGGACTTGATCAATCAGCCGTTTGTGGATTTGTTCGGTCGGGAGTTGATCGGTAACGGGGTTGATGGGTTCACCGGCTCGAATGAGTCGTTGTTGGGGTCGTCGGGGTGGTTCGGTGACCTGGGTGATGGCGGGTTGTTGTTCGGTGATGGTGGCGCCGGTGTGGCGGGTGTTGCGGGCATTGCTGGTGGTGTGGGTGGTGTGGGTGGCGCTGCGGGCATGTTCGGTAATGGCGGCGCTGGTGGTGTCGGTGTCGAGGGTGGTGATGGTGGCGCTGGTGGTGTGGGTGGCTGGTTGTTCGGTGATGGTGGTGCCGGTGGTGCGGGTGGGGCGTCACTGGATGTGCTGCTGGCGGGCGGTAATGGTGGTGCCGGCGGTGATGTGATCAGCCTGCTGGGGTTTGGTGGCGCCGGGGGTGCCGGTGGTGCGGGCGCGGTCGGTGCCGCCGGTGCCGCGGGTGTTGATGGGGTGTGGGGTGCACTCAATGGGACTGCTGGTGGCGATGGCCTGACCGGTGGTGTGGGTGGTAATGGTGGCGCGGGTGGCGCGGCCGGTTTCGTGCTGGGTATCGGTGGTGTGGGTGGTGCTGGTGGTGCCGGTGGCACCGGTGGCACCGGTGGCGGCGGTGGCCTGGGCGCGGTGAGCCTCGATGATGTGGGTGGCAATGGTGGTGCCGGCGGTGTTGGTGGCGATGGCGGCGTCGGTGGCGCGGGTGGTGTCGGGGGGACGGGTGGGCATTTCGGTGCTGCCGGTGATGGTGGTGTGGGTGGGAATGCGGGGCTTGCTGGTGATGGTGGCGCTGGTGGTTTGGGTGGTGACGGTGCCCTGGGTGGGGGTGATGGTGGTGATGGTGGCAAGGGCGGTGAGATCGGCACTGTTGTCGGTGCCGGGGGTGCTGCGGGTGAGAAGTTCCTGTCGTGGCTGTGGGGTAATGCGGGCCGGGCGGGTGCTGATGGGCAGGTCCCGACGGGGATCAGTGGCAATGGTGGGGTTGGTGGCGGCGGGGGTCACGGCACCGGCCTGTTGGCTAGTGGGGATGGCGCTTCGGGTGGCAAGGGTGGTGTTGGTGGTGATGGGGGCGCGCACGGCAACGGCGCTACTGGGGGGCTCGGCGGTGACGGTTTCGCGGGTCTGACGGGTGCGGATGCCACCGTCGCGGGTGGGGCTGGGGTCTCCGGTGGCAATGGTGGTGCCGGCGGTGCCGGTGGTGCGGGCGGCTCGGGTGGTGCGGTGGCTGGTAACGCCGGCAATGGTGGCGGCGGTGGTCAGGGTGCTGCTGGTGGTGCCGGTGGTTCTGGTGCCGAGGGCGCGGCGGGTTCGTTCGCTGATGGTGGTGACGGCAAGGGTGGTGCTGGTGGTGATGCTGGTTCTGGTGGCGCCGGCGGCCAGGGTGGTGCCGGGGGTGCGGCCGGTGGTGCCACCCACGGCGCGGCCGGCACGACCGGCACTGGTGGGGGTGCTGGTGATGGTGGTAACGCCGGCCAAGCGGGTGCTGGTGGTGCGGGCGCGGCCGGTACGGCCGAGCATCCGGATGCCGGCAATGGTGGCGTCGGTGGCAAGGGTGGGGACTTCGGTGCCGGCGGCACGGGGGGTGTCAATGGTGATGGCACCACCACGGTCGGGAACGGTCTGGACGGCACGGGCAGTACCGGTGGTAATGGTGGGGCCGGTGGGGATGGCTTCTTGGGCACTAACGGTGTCGCGGGCAGTATTAATGGCACGGGTGGTGGCCAGGGGGGTAATGGTGGTGATGGTGGCGCCGGTGGCCTGACCGCGGACGGTTCCCAGGCGGCCCAGGGCGTCGGTGGTGCTGGTGGTGATGGTGGCGCCGGCGGTAACGGTGTCAACGGCTTCAACGGTGCGGTGCCCGGTGGTGATGGCACTAATGCTGGTGATGGTGGTGCCGGGGGTAACGGTGGCCAGGGTGGGCACGGTTCGATCGACGGTGTCCACGGTGTTGGTGGTTTGGGTGGTAACGGTGGTAATGGTGGTAACGGCGCTGATGGGGCTAATGGTGCTAACGGCACCGCGGAGCACACGGCCGGGTATGCCGGCCAAGACGGTGGCGAGGGTGGTAACGCCGGTCAGGGTGGTGCCGGTGGGGACAGTGGTGGCGGCAGCACCTCGGCCAGTGGTGCCGATGGCGTTGCCGGGATCGGGGGTAACGGGGGTCGCGGCGGCACGGGTCTTGATGGGGTCAATGGCACCGCCGAGAACCCTGATGGCACTGCCGGTGGTGCGGGTGGTGCCGGTGGTAACGGCGGCCAGGGTGGTTTAGAGGCGGACGGGGTCACGCAGGCGACCAACGGCAATGGTGGTGCCGGTGGTGTGGGTGGCCGTGGGGGTAACGGGCTCAACGGGGCTAATGGTGATGAGCCGGGCTCGGCGGGCACGCGTGGTGGCAATGGTGGTGCCGGGGGTGCTGGTGGTGTCGGGGGTACCGGCACCATCGAGGGTGACCACGGCACTGGTGGCCTCGGTGGTAACGCCGGCAACGGTGGTGATGGTGCGGCCGGCGCGGCCGGCGCGAACGGCACTACCGAGCACACGGCCGGGTTTGCCGGTGGTGATGGTGGCGCGGGTGGTAACGCCGGTGTGGGTGGTGCTGGTGGTGACAGTGGTGGCGGCACCACGGCCGCTGACGGCAGTGACGGCACTGCCGGTAAGGGTGGTGCTGGTGGCCAGGGTGGTACCGGCCTCGATGGGGTCAATGGCACCGCGGAAAACCCTGATGGGACTGCTGGTGGTGTTGGTGGTGCCGGCGGTAACGGCGGCCAAGGCGGTGTTGAAGCCGATGGCATCAGCCAGGCCACGCAGGGTGCTGGCGGTAATGGTGGCGGTGGTGGCCGTGGGGGTAACGGCTTCAACGGGGCCAATGGTCAAAGCCCGGGTGCTGAGGGCACGCGGGGTGGTAATGGTGGTGCCGGGGGTGCTGGTGGTGTCGGGGGCACCGGCAGTACTACTGGTGCTCATGGCACTGGTGGGGTGGGGGGTAACGCCGGCAACGGTGGTAATGGTGCGGACGGTGCTAATGGTGCCAACGGCACTACCGAGCACACGGCCGGGTTTGCCGGTCAAGACGGTGGTAAGGGTGGTAACGCCGGTCAGGGTGGTGCTGGTGGTGACAGTGGTGGTGGCGCCACCGCCGCCAACGGCAGTGATGGTGCGGCCGGTAAGGGCGGTAACGGCGGCCAAGGTGGTACCGGCCTGGCCGGCGTGAACGGCACGACCGGTGCTGTTGATGGCACGGCGGGTGGGGCTGGTGGTGCTGGTGGCAACGGTGGCCAAGGTGGTCTCTACGTAGACGGTTCGCACGCTACGACGGGCAATGGTGGTGCCGGTGGTGCCGGTGGTCGTGGTGGTAACGGCCTTAATGGCGTCAACGGTGCTACGGCGGGTGCTGCGGGGACCAATGCCGGCAATGGTGGTGCTGGTGGGGCCGGTGGTGTCGGGGGTGCGGGAACTCAGGTCGGCGCGCACGGTGCCGGTGGTGTCGGGGGTAACGGCGGTAACGGTGGTGATGGTGCTGACGGTGGCAACGGTGCGAACGGCACCACGGAGCACACGGCCGGGTATGCCGGTCAGAACGGTGGTGCGGGTGGCAACGCCGGCACCGGTGGTGCTGGTGGTGACAGTGGTGGTGGCAGCAGTGCTGCTGATGGCGCCGGCGGCGTCGGCGGCCGCGGCGGTGACGGCGGCCAAGGTGGTGCCGGCCTGGCCGGTGTGAACGGTGTCGCGGGCTCGATCGATGGCACCGCCGGCGGTGACGGTGGCGTCGGCGGCAATGGCGGCGTGGGCGGCCAGAACGCCGACGGCTCACAGGCTGCCACCGGTATCGGCGGCGCCGGCGGCGCCGGCGGTACGGGCGGCAATGGCTTCAACGGCACGAACGGTGCTGCGCCGGGCGCCGATGGCGCCGGCGCCGGCGATGGTGGCGGCGGCGGTAACGGCGGTGCCGGTGGCACGGGCTCCACCAGCGGCGCTCACGGTGCCGGTGGCGCCGGCGGTAACGGCGGCAACGGTGGTAACGGCGCCAATGGCGCCAATGGCGAAAACGGCGATGCCGAGCACATGGATGGCTACGCCGGTGAGGCGGGTGGTTCCGGTGGTGCCGGCGGCGCGGGCGGTGCCGGTGGATCCAGCGGCGGCGGTAACTACGCCTCCAACGGTGGCGACGGCGCCGGTGGCTACGGCGGTAACGGTGGCGTGGGCGGTAACGCCTTCAACGGCGCCGACGGCAGCGAAAGCAACCCTGACGGTGTCGCGGGTGGTAACGGTGGTGCCGGTGGCGTGGGCGGCAGCGGTGGCACCGGTGGCGGTACGACCGGCATCGGTGGAAATGCCGGCGACGGCGGTGGCGGCGGCAAGGCCGGTAACGGCGGCGCCGGTGCGAACGGAACGGCGGATAACCCGGACGGCGGCAACGGCGGACAAGGCGGAAACGTCGGAGTCGGAGGTGCGGGCGGTACCGGCGGCATGGGCGGAACAACCGGCGCCAACGGCAGTGCGGGAACCACGCCCACTAGCGGCGGCAACGGTGGTAAGGGTGGCGCCGGTTATGACGCGGCCGGCGACCCGGGCGCTGCGCCGGGTACGGCCGGTGGCAATGG
>Ga0153956_1000571_pt1 | contig 39824 bp, 33 predicted proteins | sample TSFL040MetaG_FD_104704 | JGI IMG/M metagenome (GOLD analysis project Ga0153956, IMG submission 104704) | Attine ant fungus gardens microbial communities from Florida, USA - TSFL040 MetaG | ecosystem: Host-associated > Fungi > Mycelium > Unclassified | place: USA: Florida, Wekiwa Springs... | reverse complement strand
TGGCCGTTCATATAAAATGCTTCGTCGGCTGCAAATACGTGGACTGCGTAGGCAACCTCGTCTGCCGAACCGATCCGGGCGATCGGCTGGGCCTTTACCATCCGGTCCCAGACCTCCGGTTTCAGACCGCGTGTCAGCGGCGTATCAATGAAACCAGGCGCAACGCAGTTCGACGTCACGTCGAACTTCCCGAGTTCGATCGCCATGGACCGCGTCAGGCCGACGATACCGGCTTTCGCCGCGGAATAATTCGCCTGCCCCGGATTTCCAAGCCAGGCTCGCGATGAGACATTGACGATGCGTCCGCGCTTCTGCTCCATCATGATGCGGGCCGCCGCTTTACTGAACAGGAAATAGGACTTCAGATTGATGGCCAGAACCGAATCCCAATCGGCCTCCGGCATCCGTGTCAGGTAGTTGTCTTTAACAATGCCGACATTGTTGACTAGGATATCCAACGTCTGGAATGTCTCGATGGTCCTGGCAACCGCCTGATCGACCTCAGCGGAGTTCGTAGCATCCGCAATGATTGCGATCGCCTTCCCTCCTTTCTCAACGATTTTCCCGACCGCACGATCCGCCGCCTCTTCATCGCGGTCGACGATAACAACCTTTGCGCCGTGGACGGCGAGGCGATTTGCAATCGCCTCGCCGATTCCAGATGCTGCGCCGGTGACGAGAGCAACCCTGTCTTGAACACGCATTCTTTCAAACCCTCTTCACGGCGCCGGCCGTCAGCTTCCCTTAAGATGGTGGACGTTCTCAAACCACATATCCTTCCAGCTATCCGGCGCCGTCTTGATGCGGCCGACCTTCTTCATGAACAGCACCGACTTCATCGTATTTTCCGGTGTTTCCACGAAGGTGATCTGCGGATCGCTGATGATCTTCACTACATCGTTTTCGGTGATCGACTTGTCCTTCGACAAGGTGAGATAGATCTTCGCGGCCCTCGGCTTGTCGTTGTGAATGATATCGAGTGCCTTTTTGTAAGCCGTTAGAAACGCCGCGTATGTTTTCGGATTTTTTTCTTTGAAGTCAGTTGTCGTCCAGGCCATCGTCAGTGTGGCCGGGCCGCCGAGAGTGTCGAAGGAATTCAAAATCGTACGAATATCCGGCCTTTTGAGTTGGAGGTATGTGAACGGTTGAGACGTAAAGCTGCAGGTAATTTCATTATTTCCCGACAGGAGAGCGACCGAACCATCCGACTGCGACATTGCAACCGTCAACGGATCGAGCCGGTCATAGTGCTCAGCGCCCCATATCCTTGCCGCTTCCATTTGCAGAAAGACGGCCTGGGTCGACACCTTGATGGCCGGGACCACGATCTTTTCCGTGCCAGTGAAATCACGCACCGATTTCAATTTTGGGTCGCGGCAATTCAAATATTCAGGCTGGGAGCTCGTCGCAACGACGCCTTTGACCTTTCCGTTGCTCTTCGCCCAGAGGGTGATGAACGGCGTGATGCCTGAAAATGCAAACTGCAGTTCGCCTGCGAGCATGGCGTCGGTTGCCGAATTGCCCCCGGCAAAGGTGTGCCAGGACACGGGGATGTCTCCCAAACCTGCCTTCTTCACCTCCGCCTCGAGAAGCTTCTCGTGCTTCATCACCATTGTCGGCAGGAATGCTAGACTTTGCTGATCCGCCAAAGCGATCTTGGAAACCTCGGCCTTGGCAGGAATAGCCAGACCAGCAACAAGAGAACCAATTACGAGTGACGCGATTTTTATCTTTGTCATTCTATCCCATCCTCCCTGCTTCGCTTGCGCGATTATCTTTCAATTCATAGAGCAGCCTCAGTCCCGAAAAGAGCAGTCACTTGACTCGACAACGTGCCGCCGTTGCCGTGGCACAATGCAATTTCAGCGTTCTTGATTTGGCGATCCCCGGCGGTGCCGCGTAATTGTTCCGCGGCTTCGATCATCGTGAAGATGCCGTACATGCCGGGATGAACGCAGGACAGGCCGCCGCCGTTTGTATTGACCGGCAACTTTCCACCCGGCGCGATGGCGCCATCGGCAACGAACCGCCCGCCCTCACCCTTCGGACAAAACCCCAGATCTTCGAGGAACAGGAGCACGTTGATGGTGAACGCATCATAGAGCTGAACGATGTCCACATCCGATGGCTTCAATCCTGCCATTGCGAATGCGCGCGCACCGGACTCGGCCGCGGCCGTCACCGTCAAGTCGGGCATCGCGGATATCTGGCGATGCCACTGTGCTGCCGCACCACCCAGAAAATAGACCGGCTTCCGCTTCAGGTCGCGAGCCCGCTCCGAAGACACCATGATGACGGCACCGGCGCCATCGGTGACGAGACAGCAATCGCGCACCGTGAGCGGGTCACACATCATGCGCGCGGACAGAACCTCTTCGACGCTCGTGGGTTCGCGGCGATAGGCGAACGGCGTCAACTGTGCCCATTGGCGCGCAGCCACCGCAACCCGTGCGAGGTCTTCCCGCGTCGTACCGTATTGGTGCATATGGCGCGCCGCGGCCAATGCATAAGCCGCAACCGGAAAGCGAGGTTTATACGCGCCTTCATGGATCGGCATTTCGGCGCTTGTCGTATGCTTGCCCGCACCCGTGCGGGAATTGCTGCCGTAACAGATCAGCGCGACATCACACAAACCAGCCCGGATCGCCATCGAGGCCTTCAATGCGTAGTCGATGAAGGACGCGCCACCCAGATTGGTGCTCTCCGCAATCTTCGGCTTCAGACCAAGATATTCGCCGACTGTGAGCGTGGGAAAGAAATTAACCAGATTTGCCGTGAACAGCCCGTCGACATCGGTCAGCTTCAGGCCTGCGTCATCCAGCGCCTTTGCCGTCGCTTCGGCCAGCAGCTCCAGATGAGTGCGTCCCGGCGCCTCACCGATACCGGCCATTCCCGTGCCTACAATCGCGGCGCTACCTCGAAGTGGATGTTTTTGCATGTGACGAGACCTCACGCCGGTTCAAAGAAAACGGCGAACTGCTCGCCTGCCTTGCGAATGAGACCGGCGACTTTCATGCCGATCTTGACCTCGCCGGGATCAATTCCGGAGATCTGCGTCATCAGCCGGGGTCCTTCCGCGAGCGTTACCATCGAGAGGTTGTAGTCGCCTCCCTTGTCTGGAGCCTGACGAATGGTCGTGGTCGAGTAGACCTCTCCCTTGCCGCTGGCCTCGATGCATTTCAAATCGCTCGAGCCGCAGACCGGACAGAGCGTGCGCGGATAAAAAATATGCGAGGCACACGAGCCGCAGGACTGAATCAGGATTTTCCCGGCCTCGAGTCCCGATCGGAAAACTTTTTCAGGGCCATCGCCTGAAAAGCGATTGACGTCATAAGTGCTCATCGGAGCTTCTTCCTCCCGGTTCGCGGCTTAACGGGCCGCTTCTTTCATCATGTTCTTGGCGATAATGATCTGCTGAATCTGACTCGTTCCCTCATAGAGGCGGAACAGCCGGACATCGCGATAGAAACGCTCGACCTTGAAATCGGCGATGTAGCCCGACCCTCCGTGGATCTGAACGGCGCGGTCAGCGACACGGCCCAGCATTTCCGTCGAGAACAATTTCGAGCATGAAGCCAGCGTGGTAACATTTTCACCGGCGTCACGCCGCTTGGCGGAATCAAGCACCATGCACCGCGCGGCATAGGTTTCCATGCGGCTGTCGGCGAGCATCGCCTGTACGAGCTGGAATTCCGCGATCGGCTTGCCGAATTGCTTGCGGCTCATCGCATAGTTCAGGCTGTCTGCGATCAACCGTTCGGCCGTGCCGACACAGGCGGCCGCAATATGCAACCGTCCGCGGTCCAGCACCTTCATCGCCGTCTTGAAGCCTTTGTTTTCTTCGCCTCCGAGCAGCGCCTCTTTCGGCACGCGGCAATCGTCGAAGATCACATCGCAGGTGTGACTTCCCTTCTGGCCCATCTTCTTGTCGATTTTTCCAAGACTGAGACCCGGTGTGGACGCATCGACAAGGAAAGCGGAGATGCCCCCCGCGCCTTCACCGCCGGTTCGGGCGAACACGGTGAACAGACCGGCCTCCGGCGCGTTGGTAATGAAGCGCTTTGTGCCGTTGATCACGTAACTGTCACCATCGCGAACCGCGCGTGTGCGAACCGACGCAGAGTCCGAACCGACATTTGGCTCCGTCAGGCAAAACGAGCCGATGATTTCACCGCTGGCGAGGCGCGGAAGATAACGCTGGCGCTGCTCTTCCGTCCCATCCATCACAAGACCTTGCGATCCAATTCCGATGGTGGTGGCAAATGCCGACCGGAATGCACAGGATGCTCGTCCGATTTCCATCAGAACGAGAGCTTCCTCCTCCATTCCCAGCCCAAGACCGCCATACTCTTCGGGGATGGTGAGAGAGAACAGGCCGATCTCTTTCATCTCGGCGAGCACGTCGGGTGGAACGCGATCTTCCGCTTCCATGCGGTCTTCGTTCGGAATGAGACGCTCGTTTACGAACCGGCTGACGGTGTCGAGAAGCTGCTGGAATGTTTCTTGATCGAGCGCCATCACATTCCTTTCAGGATTTCAGCGGCCTGCCCCAAACGAGGCCGAACTGGAGAGACGAACCATCTGCACTCCCTCCGCAAGCTGCTTCAATCTCTCGCCAAGATCCTGGATCATGCCGGGTTGAATGCGGCTGGAAGGGCCACCGCAGGTAAATGCGAGAACCTGGCCATCTGACAGACGCAGAGGCACACCGACTCCATTGATGTTTGGTTCCCAATCACCAATCGTCGAGCAATAGCCGAACTTGTTGTATTCCTCGCAAGCGGCTTCGATCCCGCGCTTGAGACGAGGCCAGTTTTGCGGATACGCAGCTTGAATTTCCGACAAGAGCTTTGCACGCTCGTTTTCAGAAATCGCCGCGATGTAGGCGCGCCCGGAAGAGGTGGTCGCGATCGGAATACATGAGCCGACATCAAGCGGCAGCGTGACGACCGAGCGATTGCGCACCCGCTCGACAAAAATGATGTGAAGCATGTCGCGCGCACCGAGCGAAACGGTGCCGCCGCTGTAATCCGCCAGTTCCTGCATCGCGGGCCGGGCTATCTGTCTGATATCGAGGCTGGCCAGAACCGGATAACCGAGACTCAACACATGCGGGTGCAATCGAAACCGTCCGGTTTCGCTGCAATTACTCAAGTAGCCGAGATATCGCAGCGTGTGCGTGAGGCGCGTTACCGTGGCTTTTGCCAATCCGGTTCGCCGGGCCAATTCAAGATTTGTCAGCGTATCGTCGCCGGGCTTGAAAGCGCTCAGCACGCCAAGACCTCTCGCCAGAGCCGTGATCAAATAGCGATCTTCACCGGCGGCCTTCTTGGTCTTTACCTTTTGAGGCGCATGCGCATCTTTCACACGTGCATTCGTCTTGCGAGATGAGGCCGCCGCACGGCCCTTCACCTCAACGGGGGTTAGTTGCAAATCTTTGCGCTGTTTCCTCACCCAGACCACGCAAGTTAGTTCTTCTTGCCAGGAACTATGACAGCCCGTAGATTTGCGGTCAAGAATTATAAAACTGAGTTTCATCTGATGAAACCGCACGGAGGACCGCTGATCATGCAGCCCGTCTTGATCGAAAAACCCGCACCGGGAATTACGCTTCTGCGCATCAATCGCCCGCAAGCCCGCAACGCGCTCAATCTCGAAGTGCGGCGCTTAATGGCTTCGCAGATTGCAGCATTCAATGCCGACGCCGAGATGCGATGCCTCATCATCACGGGCAGCGAGCAAGTCTTTGCCGCCGGTGCGGATATTGCCGAAATGGCTGATGCCGGACCGATCGAGATGATGGAGCGTGCCCCGCATCAGCTCTGGCAAGCACTCACCGCATGTCCGAAACCCATCATCGCCGCCGTCAATGGCTTCGCGCTCGGCGGCGGATGTGAACTTGCGATGCACGCCGATATTATTGTCGCAGGCGAAGGCGCCCGCTTCGGTCAACCCGAAGTCAAGATCGGCATTCTTCCTGGCGGTGGCGGAACGCAACGATTGATCCGGGCGATCGGCAAATACAAAGCCATGCGCCTGATGCTGACGGGAGAATTCATCAGCGCCAGCGAGGCGGACGCCATGGGCATGGTGAGTCTCGTCGTACCCGACAAGGAAACGGAAGCGCGCGCGATCGAAATGGCCACGCGGATCGCATCGATGCCGCAACTGGCGGTGCAGATGATCAAGGAAGTCACGTTGACAGGAGCGGACGTGGCTCTCGATGCCGGGCTGCAACTCGAGCGGCGTGCCCTGCATGTCCTTTTCGCTTCGCAGGACAAAAACGAAGGTATGCGTGCGTTTCTCGAAAAGCGCTCTCCCAACTTCTCAGGCAGGTAATTGAGCATGGCATCAATCGTTGAAAAATCTGACCTCATCGTCGGCGTGGCCGGCACCGGCACGATGGGACGCGGCATCATTCAGGTCACAGCCGCGGGTGGCATGCGCGTCATCATTTACGATTCCAAGGCAGGCGCTGCGGACGACGCAAAAAAGTTTGTTTCTACGATGCTGCAACGCCTCGCCGAAAAACAGAAGATGACGCCGGACGAGGCAACGGCTGCAACGGACCGCATATCGGTCGCCAAGGACTTGAAAGACCTCGCCGCGTGCGATGTCGTCGTCGAGGTCATCGTCGAAAAACTCGAAGCCAAGCAGGCCCTCTTTTCCGAACTGGAAAAGGTCGTCAGGCCGGACGCTATCCTGGCAAGCAACACGTCTTCGCTTTCGATCACATCCATCGCTTCGCATTGCCGGAATCCTGAACGTGTCGGTGGGTTGCACTTCTTCAATCCCGTGCCGCTGATGAAACTGGTCGAGGTGATCGGAGGCGCCCGAACGGCGCCATGGGTCATCGAGAACCTGACAACTCTCGGCAAGCGGATGACACGGCAGCCGGTAGTCGTTGCAGACAGTCCAGGATTTCTCGTCAATCACATCGGCAGGGCCTTCGTTCCGGAATCACTGCGCATTATCGATGAAGGGATCGCATCTCCATCACAGATCGACGGCATCATGAGAGACGCCGCCGGATTCCGCATGGGCCCATTCCAGTTGTTCGACATGGTCGGCGCGGACGTCGCCCATCCAGTGATGGAGTCGCTTTACGATCAGTTTTATCAGGAGCCAATGTATCGCCCCTCGCCGACCGCACGGCGATTGGTCGAGGCCGGAATGCTCGGCCGGAAAACCGGAGCCGGATTCTATCGCTATCAGGACGGGAATGCAGACGCTGCTGCCGAACCCGCAAGGCCATCGCTCAATGAAAGGGTTGCCGTCTGGCTCGGCAATATGGATGAAACAACCACCGTGGTGCTGCCGAAGTTGCTGACCAACGCAACCGTTGAAAACGGGAAAAAGCCGAGCGACTCGGCGCTGTGCGTGATCGCACCGATCGGGCTGGACATGGCGAGTGCGATCAAATCGGCGCAACTCGATCCGTCTCGTACAGTCGCCATCGATACATTGTTCGGTATCGAGAAACGATGCACGATCATGACGAGTCCCGCCACAGCGCCCCACTATCGCGACGCAGCGTTGGCGATGTTCGATGCCTCTCACCCGGTGACAGTGATCAACGACAGCCCCGGCTTTGTGGCGCAGCGTGTCGCGGCGATGATCGTCAATGTCGGCTGCACCATCGCGCAGCTCGGTATATCTCCGCCTGCGGACATCGATCTCGGCGCCAGGCTCGGTCTCGGCTACGCGCTCGGGCCGCTGGAATTGGGCGACAAGCTCGGTCCCATCCGCGTGCTTCAGATTCTCGATGCGCTGTATGCATTTTATCATGAGCCTCGCTACCGGGCGAGCCCGTGGCTGCGGCGCCGCGCGAACCTCGGTCTTTCCCTGCGCGCTCCGGAGCATATGGCATGATGGAAGAAGCCATTGTCGTCACCGGAGCAAGCCGCGGAATTGGTCTGTCCCTTGTCGAGCATCTTGCTGGTGAACAGCGCAAGGTCATCGCCATATCGAGAAGCGCGCCCGAGCATCCTATCCCTGCCGAATTCGTTTCCATCGATCTGGCCGACGCGGCATCAGCCCGCGACAAGCTGAACGAAATCGGCTCACGCTATACGGTCACACGGCTTGTCAATAATGCAGGCGCGCCCTACCCGGAATCGCTCGACGCCATCACGCTTGAAAATTTTCAGGCCGCAATGGACATCAATCTTCGGGCAGCGCTGTTATGTACGCAGGCATTTCTTCCTGCGATGCGCAAGTCCGGCTTCGGACGCATCGTCAATATCTCGAGTCGCGCAGCGTTGGGAAAAGAAATGCGCGCCTCCTATGGAGCGGCGAAAGCAGGTCTCATCGGCTTCACCCGCACATGCGCGCTTGAGCTGGCCCCCGCAGGCATCACGGTGAACGCCGTCGCACCCGGCCCCATCGCAACCGAGCTCTATTTGCGCAACAACCCGAGCGACGAAAAATCCCTGAAGGCCGTTTCCTCGCGCATTCCCATGCGCCGCCTCGGACGTCCTGAGGAAGTCGCCGCGGCAATCTCGTTCTTCCTGAGCGACGCCGCTTCCTACATCACCGGCCAGGTTCTGTACGTCTGCGGCGGCGCCAGTGTCGGAGTCTCGTCCCTATGAGCGATGCAATATTTGACGCCCTCTTCCAGCCGCGCGGCATCGCTGTGGTCGGCGCATCGGCGGATTTGACTCGCATCGGGGGGCAGCCCATCAAGGCCCTGCAGAGCGCGGGTTATGCAGGACAGATTTATCCCGTCAATCCGAAATACGAAGCTATCGCCGGCATTCCTTGCATCGCCGACATCGCAAATATTGAAGGTCCGTGCGATCTTGCGATCATCGCTGTTCGCGCTGATATGGCGGCGGACGCAGTCATTAAATGCGGGGCCAAGGGAATAAAATTCGCCATCGTTCTCAGCGGCGGCTTCCGGGAGATCGGCGAGAACGGCAAGGCTCAAGAAGATGCGCTCGCAGCCGCTGGGCACAAGGCAGGCGTTCGCATCATCGGGCCGAACTGTCAGGGAATGTTAGCCTTACACGACAGGGTCTTCGCTGTATTCGGATCGATCGCGGGCGAGATCGGCCTGCGTTCTGGAAATGTATCGCTGTGTTTTCAAAGTGGCGGCGTGGGATTTGCCATCGCGACGCTATGCGACTCGCTCGGCATCGGTCTTCGGCACTGTGTGTCGACCGGAAACGAAGCCGACGTCAAAACTCCCGAATTGATCGAAGCCCTTCTCGACGATCCCGAGACATCAATCGTAGGCACTTATCTGGAAGGCGTCGCGGATGGCCGCGCGTTGATGGCCGCTGGCGACAAGGCCATGCGGCTCGGCAAACCTCTTCTGCTCTGGAAGGGTGGCAAAAGCGAAACCGGCGCAAGGGCTGCGGCCTCGCATACGGCCCAGTTAACCGGAAGCTACGACATCTTTCGATCCGCCTGCAGACAGGCAGGGATTATCGAAGTCGAGGATTCCGAGGAAATGGCCGATCTCATGCGTGCCTTCTCCGCAGGGCGGCTGCCGTACGGCCAGAGCGTAGGCGTGATCGGCATATCGGGGGGGATGGGAATCGTGTTCGCCGATGCCGCCATCGCGCACGGTCTCGAACTTCCTGCGTTCAGCGACACGACGGTTGAAGCGCTGACACAGGTCATCCCGAGCTTCGGCTCATCGGCCAATCCTGCGGACGTCACGGCATCCGTCTTCAACGACGCAGCCATCCTGACGAAAGCCATCCAGGCCATTCTGGATGATCCGGGCATTCACCAGCTTTGCCTGCTGCTGGCCTCAGTACCAGATCCTATCGCCACACAGATCGCCGAGGTGGTGATCGCGGCCGCAGCCGGCAGTTCCAAACCCATCCTTATCGGCTGGTCGCTCAACCGCCGGCGCGCGGAAAATGCCTACGCCCTATTCGAGGCGGCAGACATTCCGATATTCCAGACGCCCGGCCGCACCGCCCGCGCCGCTGCAGGCCTCGCCCGATACGCCGCCATGAAAGCAGCGCACCGGCCGACCCCGATGGCACTTCAAAACGGGACGTCGCCTCAACCGCTAAAGGCAGCAACGGCACTCGACGAAGAATCAAGCAAGCGTCTGCTCGCGCAGTATGGTCTGCACACGCCGCGTGAAGTTCTGGTGCAACCCGATCAGGAACTGGCGGACCGTATTGCCGGTCTGAACTATCCGATGGTGGTGAAAATCGTCTCGGAAGAGATTCCGCACAAAACCGAAGCGGGCGGCGTCGTCCTGAATCTCCCCGATCGCGAAGCAGTCGAACTTGCAGCTGCGCAGGTCGTGGCGAATGCCAAGAATTACAAACCGAACGCGAAAATCAGCGGCGTGCTTGTTTCTGAAATGATCGTCGGTGCTACTGAGATGATTGTCGGAGCCGTGAACGACGAAGCGTTCGGCCCGGTTATCGTTGCAGGTTTCGGCGGCATCTTCGCCGAAGTCCTCAAGGACGTCACATATAGGGTCGCGCCGTGCGATGCATCCACCGCACGGCAAATGCTCGAAGAGTTGCAAGGGTATGCCGTTCTCAATGGCGTACGCGGAAAGCCGATGGCCGATATTGACGCACTGGCGTCGGCGATCGTTGCGACCTCAAATCTGGTTTGGGATTTGCGCGATCAGATCAAGGAGATGGACATCAACCCCCTGCTCGTTCGGCCCAAGGGCAAGGGCGTACTGGCCGCCGATGCGCTGATCGTGACTTCCGGATAGGCCGGAACGGCCTAGCGCGCCCGAGGGCAGCTGGAACGCACATCGAAATCAATCGATGTTCGCGGTTTTTTCTGAACGGAAGAAAAATGGCGCTCCCTAGCGGACTGTTAGGGAGAGCCACACATAACACCATGAATTCAAATGTGAATTCTTGACCGCATGTGTTGGCCGATGTGTTGAATGCTGTGTATCCAACACATCGATCCCGGTCAACGATTCCATGACGTCAGACCGAGGTTGACGTCCCGGAGCGGCGCATAAGCTCGTTCCGTGTTAGGCCCATCGGGCCTGACCGCAAGCGCCTCTTGGCGCGCCTGCGAGGGCCGAGCACCGCTCCGGAATGTCACCGCGCGAGGGGCCACATGACCATTCGGGAGCGTGGTGGGCGCCGCACGGCGTCCAGGATCGGGGCCGGTGACCCGATCCGGCCACGCGGAGAATCGTCATGGGGAGAGTGGCGGGAAACCCCGGCCGTCCGCCAACGTCCAGACACCGAATATTCCGCTATGCGGAACAAATGCGATGGCTGCCGTTGCAGGTTATGAGGTATTTATGCACCGCATTACCTGCAACGGCAGCCATTCCGCAGAACTGGGAAAGAGGTAATAAGGCACCGTTTTCCGACCTCTCGGCCATGGTGTCTCAAAACGGTACAGGTTTAAACACGATTCTAGAGGGGGGTTTGGGATCGCCGTGGATGATTGCCCGCCGGAAAAAAGCCCCCATCAGATCAACGCGGCAGGAGGCTGCGTTGCCGTTCTCCGCGCTTGGGGGGCCATCCATCAAGCGGGACCAGCACATCAGGAACAGGCGCAGCCGTTTCCGGGAAGACTGCTGCCATGACGCCGTTCCGGAAGCGGTCTCGCGGGAGATATGCGCCCATCACCGTTCGGGCGGAATGATGCTTGGTCCCACCCCCAAGACTTGCGGGCACGACAAGCTTCGCTACGATTGCCAACGGGGGTGTCAAAAAATGCAGTCAAGTTTACTTGCGGCGGTTTCAAGGTCCGCATGGATCGCCAAACATGGAATCGCATTCTTTTTAGCGTTGTCGTTTCTACCTTGGACATCTATCCCGTCTGACGCACGTGGTCTGGGACGTTTTTTGGGATCATTGGTGGCTCGGGGAGTAGCACGTGAGGCTATTGTTGCGGGCCACTCACAATCACCATCGTACACTGAGAAAATCTATACAGCCGATGTTCTGACAGTATCACAGTTGGCGCGTTGCATTAAAAAGGCGGGCAAGCTGGATGAGGATAGCGGTCGGTTAGAATTCAGTCGAAATGAATTTCAATCGTTAGAGTCAGAAATCAATCGGACGCATACAACGATCGAACTTGAACGATCACGAGTTAATCACTACAGCCAGAAAGCTGTAGACGCATTCAATATGCTGGTCGACCGTCACAATATGTTGGTCACGACCGGAAAGGCTAAACAAGCGAAATTTAACGCGCTTGTAGAGGCCCACAACTCTGAGGCAAATGCATACAACAAAGAATGCGTCAAAAAATATTACGCGGATGATTTGTCAGAGGCTCAAAAGCTCGCAGCTCAGCCTTGATACTTCAAAACAAAATCATACAGGTTGCGACAGCACCTAAATTGGGGGATGTCCGATGAGGAATTTTTTGGCCTCAATCATAGGCACTATCGGAACGACTGCGTTTACGGCTCTTGCATTTGGGATGGCGCCGGGTTGGCTGTTTTGGATTTGGATGTCCATTCAGCTCGGTAGTTTCATGATGTTTCTCTTTGCATTTCTCGGGCCGTTTGGACTGATTGCAGCGTTTCTGGGACTATGGTCGCTTATCTTTGGCGCCCCAGTATGGCTTCTTCATTTAGTCGCTTGATGCGAGATATTGAACAGATCGCCGAATCCAAATGGCCGACGCGGAGACGCAATCGATGGAAAATGAAATTCCTTTGTACAACTGGATCCGATCACTGCCTTTGCGCTGGACCGCGGGTGGGTTGCTTTTGGGAATTATTTGGACACTGACATCAAGCGTTTTACAACAAAGCTTCGATCATCCTGTCGGTGGATTGGTTGAAGCTTTCCAACGCGTTATGTTCATCATCATACTGCCTCTCACAATTCTCGCTCTTATTTGGGGAATTTCCGAGAGGGCAAAGCTGATGCGAAGTATCAGTCAAGAAGGCAAAGACCTCAAAACTGTCATTAGTCGCACGATGTCTCGGCAGATTGGCAAAGCCGTGTTGTGTGGTTTTACATTCGGGATTTATATCCAGCTTGTATTTCCGAGAGGCAAAACACTTCCATGGAATACCTTCGAGAGGATCATCAACAATTTAACCCCTGCACTCGGATACGTATTGCTGGCACTTCCTATTGGTTTTGCCGTTGGCTATTTCTTCAAACGAAATCTTGCTCGCAGATTAATCGCTCATGGTGCAGACCTGTAAGCGATGATAGTGGCTCGGCTCATTTGATGCGAAAGACAATACCGTTACATAACACCGTTCAATGCGGCAACAAGGATCGTTGCCCTATTCCACGCTCTGACGGCCAATCATCGAGCGAGCAAGTCGCACCCAGAACAGCAATTGCGACCTCGGGTGTAATGGCTGAAATGATCCGTGTGCCGGCCGCTGTCCACTCTCTCAGGCAGCGTCCGGGGTTCTCCCGCACCGCCGCCGCAAAGCACGGCCAGTCGTCTCCGGAAAGAGTTAGGAAATAAACTTGTAGAGCGAAGTCGTCGCGAACGTCTGTTTGGTGACCGAGGATTTCGCACCATTCACGACCTCCAACGCGAATACGCCGGTGATGCTCATGACAGCGTGCGGATGCCTCATCCGTTCGAATCCAAGCGTCAAGGTCTGGCGCGTAATATGCCCATTCCGGACGCGGCGTCCTACCACTGGCTTTCTCGATGACGTACCGACGAAGAACATGTGGCTTCACTGTCATCACATGCCCAATCTGTTATCGTTGTCATCGTCGCGATTGCGCTGTCGCGGTTTTGGCACGGAGAACTTACGACCTGTGCAACGCTCGTATTCCAAAAGTTCGTCGGCACCCAACTCCCGGAAACGAGAAAGTGCGCCGGTGATGTCCGCAATGGGCTTTCCGGCGAGTTCTTGGCGTTGATAATCGTCGAGATATGACGCAACGAAAGCCTGCAATTGTTCCGGAAGACGCCTGAGCGCATCGTCATCGCCAATCGCGGCATCGCGGACGTCTGTTCACATATCCGATTATTTTTCCCTCTCTAATCAGGTACCACATCGGATTTTGAGGTGCGCTAGCTTTAATACCCATTCTTCGGAAGTTCTCGGCAACCGATTGATGGGCAAAATCAGGATCCTGGGCGCCAAGAGTTGCCTCGCGCGAATGCTGATCCTCGAAAACACTTATTACTATGTAATGCAGCAACAAATTCGACCTCCTATAGCGGTCAGTGCATTGCCGATCGTAGCTCATTGTCGAGCTCATTAGGGAACCAATTTTCTGCTGAAGTTACGGAAAGTATCTAATCCGTCGAACGGCGGTTTCCTTCGCCTTTCTCCACGTCGATGCTTCGCGTGGCACGGTGCGGGCCACGGGTCCCGCACCTGGACGTCTTCCAGACGCCCACCACGCTCCCGCATAGACGTGGAGCCTCGCGGCTCAGTGACTGGTCGTTCGGCCCGCTCGGCCCTTCGTCACGCGCCAAGAGGCGCTGCGGTCAGGCCCCGAATGGGCCTGACGCAGGGCTGAGCTTAGGCGGCCCTCGCGACCGTCAACCGTCGTTCTGGCTTCTGATCTACCGCCGTTTGCTCGACTGGTATGCGGAGATATCCAATCCTGCCGGAAGCGCCAATCTCGCAATCCTCGCGATCTCATCTGGTCGCAATGATTTCGAGCCGTAGGATTTGGAGACGGAATCCAGTGCGTGACCGACTTGCAAATCTATGGTCCGCAGAGTGATATCCATTTCGCGGAGATAGTCTTTGTAGCCGTGTCGGAGGCTATGAAAAGTCTGGGCAAGCGGAACGTGAACGCCTGCGGTTTTCATGATCGATATCATCCGCTTTGAGGCGGTTGCGTGCGGTCGCACGGTGCGGAAAAGCTGGGGCCAAAGTGTCCCGCCTTTCAATCCCTGAACCCAGTCAACGAATCCGGTCTCGGAAATCACATCGGGCAGCGCGATCACGCGACGGGATTGCTCCGTTTTCACTTGTCGTTCGACAAGTTCGCCGTCCTCATCCTCGATTTCATCGACAAGACTCAACGTCCAGTGATCACCCTGTTTTTGAAGGTCGTTGACTTGCAGATAAACGAGCTCGCCAAGCCGCGCCCCGGTGAGCATGCCGAGCAAGGGCAGGAAGCGGTCATCTGGACGCTTGCGGCGTACCGCGACAGCCAAGAACTTGTTCAGCCCTTCAACCGTGATTCCTTCGCGCTGAGTCCGGCGCCCTGCTGAGCGCGGGAGAGTGATATAAAGATCGTCGTGCGCAAGCGATAAGACGTCATGCGGATACGTCGCCCGGATGACTTTCCACACGCCGCGGAATTCTCCGATGTATTCGGCAACGGTGGTGCGGGAAATGGGCTTTAGACCGCGAATCCCTTCGGCGCGCTTGACGATGTCGAGCGGTTGAAGGTCACGAAGACGCTTATCGGTGCTCCATGTCTTGGGCAGTAGGCCCAGCGTCGTCGCGTAGGTCTGGACGTCAGTTGGCTTGTATTCGGAAACCTTCTTGTCCCCGATGATTGCGACAAATGCTCTGACAGCGCGGCGCAAACGTCCAATATACGACGCCGATTTTTTGGTGAGCGCCTTTTCCTTCGCGGCAATGACTTCCTCGGCAATGACCGAAAGAATCGGAAGGTTGACGGTGACGGGCTTCTGCTGCGCGAGCCGGTCGACCGTTCGATCGTAAACTTGTCTCTCGGTTTCCCAATTGTTGCCGTCCTCGACGATCTCTCGGCCGATCTTGTCGAGTTGGGTTTGCATGTTCCGGAACACGGCGCGCTCTGCTTGAGCGGCTGCCAACCGTCGTTCCAGTTCTATTTCGGACAACGGCTCGGAGTACATCACCTGTCCGTACTCATCGATTTCAGCCAGCGCGGCACTTGCTCTCAGAGCGGCGAAATTGGCACTGGTTGCCTTCGCTTTCAGGTCTGCCAATTGCGCTGCCACCTCGGTCAAGCCTCGGTTGACGGTTTCTCTCGACATGTCGCCCCCCATTCTGGACGTCGCGACTCCGGCGAGAATCCGGGCGCGGCGTTTGGCTTCGGCGCTCGGAAGTGCGCCAAGGTTGATCCGGAAGGGGGTAACACCGTAGGTTTTTACGAAAGCTTTCGGCACATTGAACTGGAACGTCCAAGCGTTCCCGCGCCGCCAGAGATGAGTTGCCATAATGTGTTGAATCCTGTGTTGAAACACAGGCCAACTCGGCAAATTCACAAATGATTTCAGATGGTTGTATTTGGCGCTCCCTAGCGGAATCGAACCGCTCTCTCCACCGTGAAAGGGTGGCGTCCTAACCGATAGACGAAGGGAGCGAATCCAGTTGCCTTCGCGCGGTGCGCGCAAGCAGCGGGGGCTCGCAAGGAAATTCAAACAGGATCAACGGGTTAGGGTGTCGATGCCTGCGGCTTTCCCAAGGCCGAAGCAGCGCTTCGGCTCAAGGCTGGGAACGTATAATGGCGTTTCGCCGCAGCGGCAAGCACCCTTCTCAATCTTACCGTCAGAACGGTGGATGCTCCTCAACAACCGCGGCAGATGCTCTTGATCTTGCGGTCCAGCGCCTTTTCTTCCGCCGAAGGCTGCGCCATCGAGCGCTCGTCCAGAGCCGGATCGCGGCGGGGCTGCAAATGCCCCACCGGCGCCTGCATGGGCGCTCCCGGCGAAGATGACGCGGCGGGTGCATTCAGGCCACCTCCTGCCGTGTTGCCGCCGTTCTGCGCGAACGCAACCGGTGCAGCCAACAAAGCCACGGCCATCGCAAGCCCCGATAACGATCCGATCGCTTTCATCGATGTCCGCATAACGACTCCTTTCGTCTGATCCGTGACGGCGATATTACGCTGGCGGATAAGAGTGCACTTCACCACAATAATCCACAAGCCGTCTTGGTTGCATCCCCTCTTCGTCACCTTGCTGCGACAGATAGGACGGTCCCACGGGAATCTTGCCGTAGCCGCCCGGAATGTCGAGCACATAATCGGGCTGGCACAGGCCCGAGACGTGCCCACGCAATTGCCGCATCAAAGCCTCACCTGCTTCCAGTGTCGTGCGCAGATGCGCCGTGCCGGGTGCCAGGTCGCCGTGGTGCAGGTAATAGGGCTTTATCCGGCATTCGACAAAGGCGCGCATCAAAGCGGTTAGCGTTTCCGCTGTGTCGTTGACGCCGCGCAACAGCACCGACTGGCTGACCATCGGAATACCGCGGTCAATCAGCCGCGCACATGCCTCCCGTGCCATTGGCGTCAATTCGCGCGCATGATTGGCGTGCAGCGCCACCCATGTCGTCACGTTGGGATGGCGCAACGCGTCCGCCACCTCCTCTGTCACACGCGCAGGATCGGCGACCGGCACGCGGGTATGAAAGCGGATAATTTTGACATGCGGAATGGCGGCAAGATCGTCCACGATCTCCTTCAGCCGCCGCGCCGACAGCATCAGGGGATCGCCGCCGGTGAGAATGATTTCCCAGATTTCCGGATGCGCGCGAATGTAATCGATGGCCTTCGCATAGGCCTTTTCCGAGAGCGACGTTTCCTTGCCCGGCCCGACCATTTCTCGACGGAAGCAGAACCGGCAATAGACCGCGCAGACATGCACGAGCTTGAGCAGCACGCGATCGGGGTAACGATGCACGATGCCTTCAACCGGAGAGCGGGCGGTGTCGCCGATCGGGTCGGCGCGCTCAATTGGCTGCACCTGCAATTCCTGCACGCCCGGCACATATTGCTTCGCGATGGGATCGTCCGGATCGTTCGAATCGATCAATGCCGCGACGGCGGACGTAATCGCGATGGCGTAGCGCGCTGCGACGGCCTCCAGCGCAGGCACTGCATCGCGAGAAATCAGATCATGATCGGCTAGCTCCGCAGGGCGCCGCAGCGTGGTGGCCGGCTTCATGACGGAGCCCATAAAACCTGATCGAGCCGCGTCGCGCCGCTCGCCAGCATCACCAACCGGTCGAACCCGAGCGCCACGCCGGATGCTGGAGGCATCTGCGTGAGTGCGGCCAGAAAATCTTCATCAAGCGGATAACGCTCATTGTAGCGCCGCTCCTTCTCATCCATCGCGGATATGAACCGGCGGCGCTGTTCAGCCGCGTCGGTCAGTTCGCCGAAGCCGTTCGCAAGCTCCACGCCGCAGCCGTAAATCTCGAACCGCTCCGCGATACGCGCATCGCCAGCGTGCGTACGCGCTAGCGCTGCTTCCGGCGACGGATATTCGTGCAGGATCGTCAACGCGCCCTCGCCGAGTTTTGGCTCGACATGCTCGGTCAGAATCTTGCTGAAGATGTCCGACCAATCGTCATCGTCACTGATGTGGGTTTTGCCTGCTGCCTGCGCCGCCAGCGCGTCGCGGTTGCCATGCTTGCCTTCGATCGTCGCCAGAAGATCGATATGGGCGAAACGATCGAATGCCTCCGCCACGGTGAGCCGCAGCGGTGGTTTGAACGGATCGAGTGCCTTCCCGCGAAATGAGAACTGCTTCGTCCCCGCGGCCTCGGCCGCCCGCGCGGTCACGGCCACGCAATCGTCCATGATGGTCTCGTAAGGCGCATTGGCTCTGTACCATTCCAGCATGGTGAATTCGGTCAGATGCAGCGGGCTGTCCTCGCGACCGCGAAATACCTTCGCGAACTCGATAATCTTTGTCTCGCCTGCCGCCAGCAGCTTCTTGCAGGCGAATTCCGGCGAAGTCCGCAGATAGCGCGCCACCTGCCCGTCCCCGCCCGGGAAGTCAGCCCGCAGCGCATGCAGATGGGTCTCGTTACCCGGGGAGACCTGCAAAATCCCGGTTTCGACCTCGACAAAGCCCTCGCCTGCGAACCAATCCCGCACGGCCTGGATGATGGCCGCACGCTGGCGCAGGAACGGTCTGCGGTCCTCATGGCGGCTCTTGTCCCACCATGCCGAGGTTTTGGGGGGAACCGGCATCAGCAAAATCGGCTCTCAGGGCTATCCTTGGGGCTGGCGTCAGCGGGACAAATCAGTATGTTGCGGCCCGAAACCGTCCGAAACGCCGTTCGCGCCCCCTCATGGGCCCGCCGCCGGCCCCTCAGATTAGGAAATCGATCCGTGAGAGTCATCGCAAGTTCAATCCGCAAAGGCAACATCATCGAGCAGGACGGCAAGCTATACGTGGTCCTGAGTGCGGAGAACATCCATCCCGGCAAGGGCACCCCGGTCAGCCAGATCGAAATGCGCCGAATCAGCGACGGCGTAAAGATCTCCGAGCGCTACAAGACCACCGATCAGGTCGAGCGTGCTCACGTCGAGGATCATGATTTCAATTTTCTCTATGCCGACGATGACGGCTTCCACTTCATGAACAACGAGAGCTTCGAGCAGCTCATGGTGCCGAAGGACGTGGTTGGTACCGCAGCACCGTATCTTTCTGAAAACCTCACTGTAAAGCTCGCGATCCACGAGGGCGTCGCGGTGGCGATCACCCTGCCCCAGCGCATCACGCTCGAAGTGGTTGAGACCGAGCCTGTCACCAAGGGTCAGACCGCGTCGTCGTCCTATAAGCCTGCGATGCTGTCGAACGGCGTTCGCTCCGCCGTGCCACCGCATATCGGCGTCGGCACCCGCATCGTGGTGATGACGGAAGACGGTTCCTACGTGGAACGCGCGAAGGACTAAGGTTCCTTACACATCATCGGCCCACGCCTGCGCGGTTTTGGCTTTGGCGGCTTGCATACCGCGCCGCTAGACTGGGCCGATGATCGAGAATGATTCCCGTATCCCGCGTGCATGGACGCGCCGCGATCTTCTGCTTGGCGCGGGATCGCTTGCGCTCGCATCAACGTCCGCTTTTGCAAACGCGCCGCCGGGCTTCGATGCCTGGCGGGAGTCGTTCCGGGCCAAGGCGCTTGCCAAGGGCGTTTCTAACGCCACCTATACGCGCGTGATGGGCCGGATCGAGCCCGACATGAGCGTGTTCGCGCAGATGGGCAACCAGCCCGAGTTCAAGGAAGAGCTCTGGCAATACATCAACCGTCGCGTCTCGGACTGGCGTATTCGCGCAGGCAAGGAAGCATTGCGCCAGAACAGTGCGCTGTTCACCCACATCGAGCACGATTTCGGCGTCGAGCGCGGTACGCTGCTCGCGCTGTGGGGCGTCGAGAGCGCCTTTGGCGACCCGCTGGTCCAAAAGAACCACATGAAGCCGGTGTTTCCCTCGTTCGCCGCCCTTGCGTGGCGGGAGCCGCGACGCAAGCGCTACTGGGAAACCGAACTCATCAACGCGCTGCGCATCGTCGAGCGCGGCTGGAGCACGCCGGAGGAAATGCGTGGCTCATGGGCCGGCGCGATGGGCCACACCCAATGGATGCCGGAAGTCTGGCTCAATGTTGGCATCGACTATGACCATGACGGCCGCGTCTCGCCCTTCGGTCGACCGGACGACGCGCTGGGCTCAACCGCCCGCTATCTCGTCAATCGTGGCAAGTATCACCGCAACGAACATTGGGGTTACGAGGTTACCGGCGGAGGCAACGCGAACGGTAACCGCAGCTACGCGCAATGGGCGGCAGCTGGCGTGCAACGCGCGGATGGCAAGCCATTTCCGCGCCCGAACGACGTGGCAAAGCTGTGGACGCCGGTTGCGGGCGGCCCCTCGTTCCTGCTGGGATCGAATTTCTTTTCAGTGCGCAGCTACAATCCCTCGATGAATTACGCGCTCGCCATCGTCCATCTCGGCGACCGCATTCTCGGTGAGCCGCCGTTCCGGCATCCATTCCCGGGCTCGGAGCGCGCACTGACGCTCGCGGAAATCCAGGAAGTCCAGACGCGCCTAACCAAGGCCGGTTTCAACACCGGCGGCACCGATGGGCGTGTCGGCAACGACACCATGATGGCGGTGAAGAATTTCCAGACCAGCGTGGGATTGCCCGCCGACGGTTACGCCGGACTGGAAGTGCTCGCGCGGCTGCGCGGCAAGTAATTACCTGATCGAAACCGGCTCGCGCTCCGGCACAGCAACATCCGTGACGCGCAACTGCACCCGCTCCGCGCCCTGCCAGCGGTCGATACTGAGCGATCCCGCGACATGCACCACCTGACCTCGATTGTCGGCGAGCGCGTTACCAAGTTTCTGGCCGACCGAACGGAACGCGATGCCGTTGACCATCGCGCCGTCGCCTGACTTCAACCGCACCCGCATGTGCGCGCCGCCGACTTCGTCGGCATAGACCAACTGGTGCGACGGCAACGCGATCATCGGCTCGGGATTGCCGGTGCCGAAGGGGCCTGCGCGATTCAGCGTTCCGACGAAATCGGTGGTGACGGCGCGCGCGCTCACTGCGCCGTCGATGAACAACTCATCAACATGCCGCGCCTTGGCGACATCCTGCGCCAGCCTTTCTTCGAGATAGGCGCGGAATTCGGCGAGACGATCCTTTCTCAGCGTGACGCCCGCCGCCATCGCGTGACCTCCGCCCTTCATCAACAATCCTTCGGACACGGCCTCCCGCACCGCCTTGCCGAGATCGACGCCCGCAATCGAGCGGCCCGAACCCGTGCCGATCCCGCCGGGCTCCAGCGCCACGGCAAACGCAGGCCGCGAGAACTTCTCCTTCAGCCGCGATGCGACAAGGCCGACCACGCCCGGATGCCAGCCCTCGGACGCCGTGACGATCACCGATCCCTTGTCCTCCAGCCCGAGCGAGGCCAGCGCCTCGGCTTCAGCCTGTTCTTCGGCGGCCTGTTCGATCAGACGCCGCTCCACATTGAGACGATCCAGTTCAGTCGCGATCCTTGCTGCTTCCGACACATCGCCCTCCAGCAACAGCCGGACACCGAGATCGGCGCGACCGATCCGGCCGCCTGCATTGATGCGCGGCCCGAGCATGAAGCCGAGGTGCCAGGCTTCCGGCGGTCCGTTGAGGCGCGCGACATCCATCAGCGCGGTGTGACCGACATGATCGCGGCGGCGCATCGCGATCAGCCCCTTGGCGACGAAAGCACGATTGAGGCCCAACAGCGGGGCTACGTCAGCAACGGTACCGAGCGCGACGTGATGCAGCATGCCGAGCAGGTTCGGCTCCGGCCTCTCGGCGTTCCAGAAATTGCGCGCGCGCAGTTCACGATTCACCGCGACCAGCGTGACGAACACGAGGCCCACGGCTGCAAGATGACCGAGGCCGGATAAATCATCAGGCCGGTTCGGATTGACGATGGCGTTGACGACGGGCAGTTCGTCGCCGCATTGATGATGATCGATCACCACGACATCCATGCCGAGCTTGCGCGCCTCCGCGAGCGGCTCGGTGCTCGTGGTGCCGCAATCGACCGTCACCAACAGTTTCGCGCCGCGGGACGACAGCGAGCGGATCGCCTCGACGTTCGGGCCGTAGCCCTCAAAAATCCGGTCGGGAATATGGATCAGCGGATCAAGCCCGCAATGGCGCAGATGCCAGGCCAGCAATGCCGATGAAGTGGCGCCATCGACATCGTAATCGCCAAAGATCGCAACCATCTCGCCGCGCACCGCCGCATCCGCGATGCGCTTGGCGGCAGCTTCCATCTGCGTCACCGTCGAAGGATCGGGCAGCAGCTTGCGGATGGTCGGGTCGAGAAAATCCTCGACAGCATCGATATCGATGCCACGGCCCGCAATGATGCGCGCCAGCATTTCCGGCAACTGATAGCGCTGCGCGATCGCCAGCGCCTGCGCCGCGCCGCGCGCGTCCAGCCGGTCCCGCCACAATTTGCCCGTGGCCGAGTGCGTCACGCCCAGAAAGGCATGCGGAGTCTCGACAGGAAATACGGTGGCAGGAGGCGTCATGGTGAGGACCGCAGATAAGGATCGCGTGCGAGCATTGCAATGATTGGCGAAAACCGCGCCGTCAGCAACCCAGCCGAGTGGCCAAATCCTCGATATCCGACACCACGAAATCCCAGTCGCTCGCGGGTTCGAAGTCTTCCTTCTGGTGCGGGCCGTATTCGGTGATGCGCGGCACGAAACAGGTCTTCAGGCCGCAAGCGCGCGCGGCCGTCAGATCGTAATTGTGCGCGGCGACCAGCATCACCTGTTCTGGTTTAAGGCCAAGCAGCTTCGCCGCGCCGAGATAGGTTTCCGGGTCCGGCTTGTAGCGCTGAAAGATTTCGGCGCACAGGATCACATCCCACGGCAGGCCGGCACATTTGGACAAGTTCGTCATCAGCGCGACATTGCCGTTCGACAGCGGCGAGATGACGAATTTCGTCTTCAGCCGCGTCAGGCCCGGCACGCTGTCGGCCCACGGCTTCAGCCGATGCCAGCCGAACGTGAGGTGATCGAAATCGTCTTTGCTCAGCCCTGTGATGCCGAGACGCGCGGCCAATGGCTCGACAGACTGGCGCTGTAATTCGTCGAGTGTAATAAAGCCGCGCTCGGGATGGCTGCGCACCGCGTCCATCGAGGGGCGGTACGCGCCACGCCAGGCATCGACCAGCGCGGCCCAGTCGGCATCAAGACCCTTGGTGTCACCCCACGCTGTGAATTCCGCGATCAGGCTACCGCGCCAGTCCACGACGGTGCCGAACGTATCGAACAGCAGAGCTTTCACGTCCGGCATCATCCCTCACAACATTTTGCGATACTGCATGAAGCCCGATCGCTCGGCCACTTCATCGTACAGGATCTGTGCTCGCGCGTTCTCGAATTGCGTCAGCCAATGCACCCTGCTCGCGCCCGCCGTTTTAGCCCTCTCATAAACGGCTTCGATCAGCTTGCGGCCAACGCCGTGACCTCGCGCGCCTTCGGTCACGAACAGATCTTGCAGATAACAGTAATCACCGACCGTCCAACACGAACGATGATAGAGAAAATGGACGATACCAGTCAGTTCGCCATCAACAAAGGCGCCGAGCGCGTACATCGGCTCCACACTGTTGTGAAACCGCTCCCACGTGACCGCGGTGGTCTCGGCGGGAATCGTCGCTTTATAGAATGCGAGATAACCCGCCCACAGTGGTTCCCAGACCTCGCGCTCATCCGCGCGGAGAGGCCGGATGATAACGCGCACGGTCATGGGCTTCAGCTCCCTCAATCGAGATGGAATTTCTCGAGCTGGCGATGCTCAGCCTTGATGTAACGCACCGTACCGGTCACGGAGCGCATCACGACCGTTTCGGTCTGGATGGTGTGCTTGCGGAACTTGACGCCCGACAGTAGCGATCCGTCGGTCACGCCGGTTGCCGCGAACAGGCAATCGCCCTTCACCATATCCTCGATGCCGTAGATCATGGACGGGTCCTTGATGCCCATCTTGGCGGCGCGCTCGCGCTTCTCGTCGGTGTCAAGGATCAGGCGGCACTGCATCTGGCCACCGATGCAGCGCAGAGCTGACGCAGCCAGCACGCCTTCCGGTGCGCCGCCGGTGCCGATGTAGATATCGACGCCGGTGTTCTCGGGGTCGGCAGTGTGGATCACGCCCGCCACGTCACCGTCGGTGATGAGGCGTACGGCGGCACCGGTCGAGCGCACGGCGTTGATGATCTCGGCGTGGCGCGGACGGTCGAGGATCAGCGCGGTGATCGCCGACGGGTGAACGTCCTTGGCTCGGGCGAGACGGCGGATGTTTTCGGCCGCAGGCGCGTCGAGATCAATCACGTTCTTGGCGTAACCGGGACCGACCGCGATCTTCTGCATGTACACGTCAGGCGCGTTGAGCAGCGTGCCGCCTTCCGCCATCGCCATCGTGGCGATCGAGCCCGGCATGTTCTTGGCGCACAGCGTGGTGCCTTCCAGCGGATCGACGGCGATATCGACTTCCGGGCCAACCTCGGCACCGACTTTCTCGCCGATAAACAGCATCGGCGCTTCGTCGCGCTCACCCTCGCCGATCACGACCGTGCCTTTGATTGGAATCTTATTGAGCTCGCGGCGCATCGCGTCGACCGCCGCCTGATCGGCGCCCTTCTCGTTGCCGTGGCCGCGCAGGCGCGCAGCCGACACTGCGGCGCGCTCGGTCACGCGCACGATTTCCAGCGTCAGAATACGCTCAAGCAAGAGCTGCGGGGGAACGGAAATGGTCGACATCAGTGAAGCTCCTCATCGTATGCCGCGCGAGGCGGCATGTGTCGTGTCTCGTTTAATTTTTCTCGATCCGGATAACCTGCGGTTTTCCGGTGATCACGCGATCCTGCTGCACGGCCTGCAACGCGCGGCGTACGGCATCTTCCGAGGTTGCGTATGTGATCAGGATCACCGGCACAGGCTGCGACTTGCCGTTTGGTTTATCAGCGTCAAACATGCCGTCAGGATGGCGCTGCACGATCGACTCGATCGAAATCTTCTGCTCCGCCAGCCGCGTGGCGATGGTTGCAGCAGTACCGGTAAGATCACGCGCCATGAGACGAATATAATAACCGCCTTCATGGCGCTTCATTGGCGCTTTCGTCGCTACCTTGAGTTTAGCAACGGGACGGCCGAACGGCAGCGCGCGCACGCCGCGCGCGATGTCGGCAATGTCCGCGACAACAGCCGATGCCGTCGCGGCACCGCCCGCGCCGGGACCGACCAGCGTGATCGGCGGAATGCCGTCGCCGTCGATGGTCACAGCATTGGTCACATCCATCACCTGCGCGATGGATGATGTGCGCGGCACCATGGTGGGATGCACGCGCTGCTCGATGCCGGTCTCGGTCTTCACCGCGACGCCGAGCAGCTTGACGCGATAGCCGAGTTCCTCCGCCGCGCACAGGTCTTCCGGCGCAATCGAGGAGATGCCCTCGACATACACCGCGCTCTGATTGACCTTGGTGCCGAACGCAAGACTCGCAAGGATCGCAAGTTTCTGCGCGGTGTCGTGGCCATCGACGTCAAACGACGGATTGGCTTCCGCATAGCCGAGCCGCTGCGCATCTTTCAGGCATTCGGCGAACGACAGCCCCTCCCGTTCCATCCGCGTCAGAATGTAATTGCAGGTGCCGTTGAGGATGCCATAGACGCGATCGATGCCAGTCCCGGCCAATCCTTCGCGTAATGTCTTGATGACGGGAATGGCCGCGCCGACAGCGGCCTCATAGTTCAGCGCCCCTCCATGCTTCTCGGCGAGCGCCGCCAGCTTCGAGCCGTGCTTGGCGATCAGCGCCTTGTTGGCGGTGACGACCGACTTGCCGCCGCGCAACGCCGCCTCGATGGCAGACAAGGCGGGATCACCCGCGCCGCCCATCAATTCCACGAACACGTCGATCTTGGGATCATTCGCGATCGCCAGCGCGTTCTTCGCCCAGACGATACCCGTGAGATCGACGTTGCGCTTCTTGGCCTTCGAGCGGGCCGACACCGCAACCACGCGCACGCCGCGTCCACAGCGCAGCGACAATGCGCGCTTCTGCCGTTCGATCAGACCCACGACCTCGGCACCCACGGTGCCGAGCCCCGCAATCCCCACTCTGAGCGGAGCAACCATCTTCTATTTAACCTGCCGGATGAGTTAGCGCCGGTTGGCGAGAGGAACCACGTTGTGCAATGTTTCAAGGCCCGCATCAAGGAAACGGCGGATGTTTCGCGCCGCCTGGCGGATGCGCTGCTCGTTTTCCACCATCGCGATGCGGACATAACCTTCGCCGTGTTCGCCGAAGCCGACGCCCGGCGCAACCGCGACGCCTGATTTCTCGACCAGCAACGTGGCGAAATCCATGCTGCTGATATGGCGGAATTTCTCCGGCAGCGGCGCCCAGGCGAACATCGATGCCGCAGGCGGCGGAATATCCCAGCCCGCGCGGCCGAAGGCCTCGACCATAGCATCACGACGCTTGTGATAGGTGTCGCGCATCTCCTGGATGCAGTCCTGTGGGCCATTCAGCGCCGCGACGGCTGCAACCTGAACCGGCGTGAACGCGCCGTAATCGAGATAGGACTTCACGCGCGTCAGCGCCGCAATCAGCCGTTCGTTGCCGACCGCAAAGCCCATGCGCCAGCCGGCCATGGAATAAGTTTTCGACATCGAGGTGAACTCGACGGCGATGTCCATCGCACCGGGCACCTGCAGAACCGACGGCGGCGGCTCGCCGTTGTAATACAGCTCAGCGTAAGCGAGGTCGGACAGGATGAAGACCTCGTGCTTCTTCGCGAACGCCACGAGGTCCTTGTAGAAATCCAGCGTGGCGACATAGGAGGTCGGGTTCGACGGATAACAGACCACCATCGCGATCGGCTTCGGAATCGAGTGAACGATCGCACGCTCCAACGCGCTGAAGAGTTCCGGCGTAGGCTCGGCCGGGACCGAACGGATCACGCCGCCCGCCATCAGGAAGCCGAACGCATGGATCGGGTAGCTGGGGTTGGGCACCAGCACCACGTCGCCCGGCGCGGTGATCGCCTGCGCCATGTTGGCGAAGCCCTCCTTCGAACCCAGCGTCGCGACGATCTGGGTTTCGGGATTGAGCTTCACGCCGAAGCGGCGCTCGTAATAGCCAGCCTGGGCCCGGCGCAGGCCAGCAATGCCTTTGGAGGCCGAGTAACGGTCCGTCCGGGGCTTGCCGAGTGTCTCCTTGAGCTTCTCCAGGACATGCGGCGGGGCCGGCAAATCCGGGTTCCCCATGCCCAAATCGATAATATCGGCGCCCGCGTTGCGCGCGGCGGCCTTGGCCCGATTCACCTGCTCGAAAACGTAAGGTGGCAAACGGCGAATGCGGTAGAATTCTTCCATGGATTCAAGGCTCCGAGCCCGGTTAAGGGCCCTCAGGCGGCAAATCAACTGAGGACGCGATAACATCTTCTAACACGAACCTTGGCCCGCGCCAGCGCCCCTTCAGCCGGAATTCAGTTCGCAGGCGTATTTGATGCAGCCCGCGCCTTTACGCCCTGCTGGCGCTCCCGTGCTGCGGTCAGGTCGCGCGTGAGTTGCGCCCGCTGCTCCGGTGTCATGGGAGCCTCGGTGCGCGGCTGTGGCGTATCGTTCACCGGGAGGTAATCCGGCGCGACGGCAGGCCGCTCAGGCGTACTGGCCGGAAGCCCGACCACTGGCATATCCGCGACATGGGACGACGCGCAGCCGCCGAGCATCTGGCTCATCGCCAACATCGCCGCTCCCATCCAGATCCGCTGTCCATAATGTCGCAGCAACCGCATCAATCCCGGCCTCACTCCAAATTCGCGCCAAATTCCATTCCGACGCGGTCAGCAACCGATATTCCGGAAAAGCGTTAAATTTCCGGCCGCCCGTCATGGCCGCTCAATCCGGGCCGCAATATGACCAAACCGAGACATCTGCTGCAACGCATATAGCTATTGGAAAGGAAGCTCGTTTAACTGTGGGTGGACGTCCAACCTTCGTCACGACACGCGGATATATCGTCTTCATGAGTGCGCTCCCCACCGACCCTCCGACGACCAAGCCTTTCGATAGCGAAGCCTTCGCGCTCAACATCGCCCGCGCCATGGAAAGCGGCGGCAAGGCGCTCTCCGCATTCCTGCAGCCGCGCGAGAGCGGCGACATCAACAACCGCGCACCCGGCGAAATGGGCGAAGTCATCAAGACATTCGCGGAGGTCGCCGAATACTGGCTCGCGGATGCGGATCGCGCCGGTGATGTGCAGAACCGTCTCGGCAAGGCTTACCTCGAATTGTGGGGCCAGTTCTCGCGCAAGCTCGCAGGTGCCGCGGAAGAACCGACTATCGCACCCTCGCCGAAGGACAAGCGCTTCCTCGATCCCGAATGGAAGTCCAACCACTTCTTCGACTTCATCCTGCAGCTCTATCTGCTCACCACCAAATGGGCGAACGAACTGGTGGAGGAAGCGGAGGGCCTCGATCCGCACACGCGCAAGAAGGCCGAGTTCTACGTTCAGGTGCTCACCAACGCCTTCGCGCCGTCGAACTTCGTCATGACCAATCCCGAAGTCCTGCGGGAAACCATTTCGAGCAACGGCGACAACCTGTTTCGCGGCATGAAGATGCTGGCCGAGGATATTCAGGCCGGCGGCGGTACGCTGAAGATCAGGCAATCGGGCGGCACCTTCGAGGTCGGCAAGGATCTCGCACTGACGCCCGGCAAGGTGATCTACCAGAACGACGTCATGCAGCTCATCCAGTACGAGCCGACGACGGAGCATGTGCTGCGCACGCCGGTTCTGATCGTGCCGCCGTGGATCAACAAGTATTACATCCTCGATCTCACGCCGAAGAAGTCCTTCATCAAATGGCTGGTGGATCAGGGGCTGACGGTATTCGTCATCTCGTGGGTCAACCCGGATCGCGATCTCGGCACCAAGACCTTCGAGGACTACATGAAGGAAGGCCCGATCGCGGCGATGGACGCGATCGAAAAGGCGACCGGCGAGATGAAAGTCCACACCATGGGCTATTGCATCGGCGGCACCCTGCTCGCCACGACGCTCGCATGGCTTGCGGAGAACCGCCGCATGCGCACCACGTCGGCAACCTTCATGGCCGCGCAGGTCGACTTCACCCATGCGGGCGACCTGATGGTCTACATCGACGAAAGCCAGCTATCGGCGCTCGAACGCGACATGCAACAGACCGGCGTCCTGCACGGCACTCGCATGGCGATGGCCTTCAACATGCTGCGCTCGAACGACCTGATCTGGCCCTACGTCATCAGCAACTATCTCAAGGGCAAGGAGCCTTCGAGCTTCGACCTCCTGTTCTGGAACTCCGACGCCACGCGCATGCCGGGCGCGAACCATTCCTTCTACCTGCGCAACTGCTATCTCGATAACCGGCTGTCATCGGGCACCATGGTGATCGACAACGCCCGGCTCGACCTGTCGAAGGTCAAGACGCCGGTCTACAACCTCGCCACCAAGGACGATCATATCGCGCCCGCGCAGTCGGTGCTGTACGGCTCGCAGTTCTTCGGCGGACCCGTGCGTTTCGTCCTCAGCGGCTCCGGCCACATCGCAGGCGTGGTCAATCCGCCCGCCTCCGGCAAGTATCAGTACTGGACCAACGACAAGGGCGGCGCCGAGACGGTTCAGGACTGGATGAAGGACGCCACCGAACATCAGGGTTCGTGGTGGCCGGACTGGCGGGCCTGGATCGAGGGCCTCGATTCCGAGACCGTCCCCGCCCGCACCGTGGGCGCGACCATGACGATCCTCGAGGAGGCTCCCGGCAGCTACGTCCAGATGCGCGCCTGAACCGGCCACCCCCGGCTGTCCTGCGACGGCGGATGCATGCCTGCCGATTGGCCCCGTTTCTCAGTTCAGCTATGAATGATGCTCGCCGGTCCATGACCGGCGAGATTCGCAAGGCTGCGAACAACAAGGCTGCGAAGAAAGGGACTGGCGATGACCCGAGAACTCTTCTGGCTGACACTGACCGTCATTCTAACTGGCCTATTATGGGTTCCCTACATCCTCAACCGCTGCTCGGTGCGCGGCCTCGGCGGCGCGATGGCCAACCCGGCGCGGGGCGACAAGCCTCACGCCGACTGGGCGAACCGGCTGATGTTCGCGCATGACAATGCGGTCGAGAATCTCGTCATCTTCGCGCCGCTGGTGCTGATCCTCAACGCCATCGACTATTCGAGCAAATGGACGGTGCTCGCCTGCGCGATCTATTTCTGGTCGCGGCTCGCGCACGTCATCATCTACGCGCTCGGCGTACCGGTGTTGCGGACGCTGACATTCGCGCTCGGCTTTTTCGCGCAGGCGGTTCTGGCGCTGGCGATCTTCCGGGTGTTCTGAGAATAAAAAAGAGCCGCGAAAGCGGCTCTTTTCACATCACGGCTGTTTTCGCATCACGCCGACAGCGCGGGCTGATCGATGCCGAGCGTCTCGCTGAAGCCGAGCATGACATTCATGTTCTGCACCGCCTGCCCCGACGCACCCTTGGTGAGATTGTCGAGCGTCGAGACGATGATCGCACGCCCCGGCTTGCGATCTTCGGCAACGCCGATGAACGTCATGTTCGAGCCACGCACATGGTGCGAGTCCGGCGTCTTGCCGAACGGCAGCACGTAGACGAACGCTTCCTTCTCGTACTGCTTGCTCAGGATCTCATGCAGCTCGCGCGCGCTCTTGCCGCGCCGTCCACGCACATAGATCGTGGAAAAGATGCCACGGTTGGCGGGCAGCAGATGCGGCGTGAACGTGGCCTCCACGTCCTTGCCCGCCGCCTTGGAAAATTCCTGATCGAGTTCGGACATGTGCCGGTGGTGACCGACGCCATAGGCGCGGAATCCTTCCGAGACTTCCGAGAACAGCATTTCCTCTTTCGCCGAACGCCCTGCTCCGGTCATGCCGGATTTGGCGTCGATCACGATCTCGTCGCTCTCGATCGCCTTGGCCTTCAGGAGCGGAATGAGCGGCAGTTGCGCGCAGGTGGTGTAGCAGCCGGGATTGGCGACCAGCCGCGCCTTCCTCACGTCGCGCCGGTAGATTTCGGTAAGGCCGTACACGGCCTCCTGCTGCAATTCGAGCGCGTGATGCTCATGCCCGTACCACTTTGCGTAGACGGCGGGATCGGCCAGCCGGAAATCGGCCGAGAGGTCCACCACCTTCGTCTCCGGCGCTTTCGCCAGCAGGTCCTTCAGCACCTTCTGCGTCGTCGCATGCGGGAGCGCGCAGAACACGAGTTCGAGCCCGGCGGCCGCCCAATCGACGCCCTCGATAGACACGAGTTGCGGCAGATCGTAGGGCGCGAACTGCGGAAATACATCGCCCATCTTCTGCCCGGCGCGGCGGTCGGCCGTCAGAAGCACGATCTCGATGCGCGGATGCCGCAGCAACAGGCGCACGAGTTCTGCTCCGGTGTAACCGGAAGCACCGAGAATGCCGATCTTCTTCTTTTCAGCCATGACGAACGATCCTTAACTGGCGAGCTAACAATGCTTCGCGGAAAGGGTCTGCGGCAGTTTGGGAAAACAGACAAGATGCCGCGGATCATTTTCCGGCGGCATGAGGGCGATCAAACGAACGCCATCACGCCGCGGTGATGCGGCGGCGGGACGAGCGGATAATGGGACTGCCCTTGGTCATGGCGCGGATATAAATCCGCAACCCATGCCGGTCAAGGATTTACCCATGACAGGCAGGTGTCAGACCGCATCGGGGACGACGCGATACCTGTCGCCATCCTTCTCGATATAGCCGAACGACGGAAACGGGTAATGAAAGGCCTGCACTTTCAGCCGCTCTGACACCAGCATGTCATAAACCCGGCGGCGGGTCCGCGCGGCCTGCTCACCGTCCATGTCGAAGGCTGCGTGCCATCCCGGATTACGGACGAACAGGGCCGGATGGTTGGTGACGTCCGACTGAATGAACAGCCGGTCCGCACCCGACGACAGCATGAACGAGGTGTGCCCGGGTGTGTGGCCCGTGGTCTCCACCGCACGCAGACCGGGCAGGATGTCCTGTCCCCATTCGTACTGCGTGACGTTGCGTTTCAAGCCATCGTCGAAAACGCGCCATGCGTTGTCGAACGCGTCCGTCCGTCCGGCAGGCGCCCTGCTGCGCTCCTCCGCGCTCATCCAGAAATCCCACTCCGCGGTGGGAACGAGGATTTTGGCATTCGGAAAGACGGGCTGGTTGTCGGCATCGATCAGGCCGTTGATATGATCGCCGTGGAAATGCGAGATCACGACGATATCGACGCTTGCAGGATCGATGCCCGACGCAGCCAGATTGGCGGCGAATTGCCCGACCGCGCCACCGGACGCCGCATGTGCCGCCGCGCCATAGCCGGTGTCGATAACGACGTGCTTGCCGTCGATCCTCAGCGCAAGCGGATTGAAGTGGATGGTCATTTCATCGCGCGGCATCGACGCCGCTTCCAGCGCGGCATTGACCTCGTCCTTGGCCGCGTTGACGACGAACTTGCCGGGAAGCGGAAAAGTGCGCTGGCCATCGCGCACGACCGTCACTTCGATAGCGCCGACGTTGTAGCGGTGAAATTTTTCTGAATGCGGCATGCTTGCCTTTCGCTTGAGTGATGTGCTTCTCAGACCATCGTCCAGAACCACGCCGCAAACTTCGAGAGCGCGTCGCCGAACAGCAGCAACGTCGCCGACCACACGAAAGCGGACGAAAAGTTCGCGATCTGGAAATGCCAGTACGGCATCTCGAAGATTCCGGCGACCAGCGGCACGGCCGCGCGCAACGGCCCGAAGAACCGCCCGATGAAAATGCCCGGCACGCCCCATTTGCCGACGAACTTTCCGGCACTCGGCAGCATCTCGGGATGGCGCGACAGCGGCCACATCCGCGCCACCCGATCCTTGAAGGTGAATCCGAGCCAGTAGGACAGCCAGTCGCCGAGTGCCGCGCCTAGCGCCGCCGCCACCCAGACCGGCCAGAACTTGACGTCGCTTGCACCGACCAGCGCGCCGATCCCGATCAACGCGCTCCAGGCGGGGATCAACAGCGAAACGAAGGCGAGCGATTCACCGAACGCAAGAACGCCGACGATGGGTGCGGCCCACACCTGATTTTCCCGGACGAACTCGACCACGCCGCGAACCACCTCTTCCAGTGCCATTCACTTCCCTCTGTTCTTGAGAACCGGCTCGCCATCGACCGGCCCGGCACTGAAGGCATCCTGCCCTGCAGGTCTGAACCCCGTTCCTAGATGAGGGTTGCCCGCCACATTGTCACGCCGTTCATGTCATAGTGAACATCAACGATTCGTGCCCGTTACCACACCTCCAAAATTCAAGTCCATGGCGAAGTCTCTGAAAGCAAACACAAAATCAAAATCATCCAGCGACCTGTTTGGTTCGGGGGAACGCAAGCCGCGCGGCTCGGCCGCACCCGCAGCCAAACCTTCGGGCGCGGAAGCCGGCTACACCGCCGCCGACATCGAGGTTCTGGAGGGGCTGGAACCGGTGCGCCGCCGCCCCGGCATGTATATCGGTGGAACCGACGAGAAGGCGCTGCACCACCTGTTCGCCGAAGTCATCGACAACTCGATGGACGAGGCGCTCGCCGGTCACGCGACCTTCATCGAGGTCGAATTGGGCGCGGACGGGTACCTCACGGTGATCGACAACGGCCGTGGCATCCCGGTCGATCCGCATCCGAAGTTCAAGAACAAATCGGCGCTCGAAATCATCATGTGCACGCTGCACGCGGGCGGCAAGTTCGACTCCAAGGTCTACGAGACCTCGGGCGGCCTGCACGGCGTCGGCGTGTCGGTGGTCAACGCGCTGTCTTCCGAACTCGTCGTCGAGGTCGCGCGCAACCAGAAGCTCTACCGGATGACGTTCGAGCGCGGCAAGCCGAAGGGCAAGCTCGAAGACCTCAGCAAGGTCCACAACCGCCGCGGCACCTCGATCCGATTCAAGCCGGATGCGGAGATCTTCGGCGGCAAGGCCGTCTTCAAACCGCAACGTCTGTTCAAGATGGCGCGCTCCAAGGCCTATCTGTTCGGCGGCGTCGAAATCCGCTGGAAGTGCGCGCCCGAACTGCTCAAGGGCATCGAGGACGTGCCTGCCGAGGATACGTTCCACTTTCCCGGCGGCCTGAAGGATTATCTCGCCGCCGCGATTCATTCCGACACGCTGGTGCATCCGGATATCTTCTCCGGCAAGTCGGGCCGCAACGGCGCGCACGGTGCCTGCGAATGGGCGGTGGCGTGGACGGCCGATGCCGACGGCTTCATGTCGTCCTACACCAACACGGTGCCGACGCCGGACGGCGGCACGCACGAAGCCGGCATGCGCAGCGCGCTCTTACGCGGCATTCGCGATCACGCCGAGCGCACCGGCCAGGGCAAGAAGGCGTCCTCCATCACCTCGGAAGACGTGATGGTCGGTGCGGCCATCATGCTCTCGGTGTTCGTGCGCGAGCCGGAATTTCAGGGCCAGACCAAGGATCGCCTTGCGACCGCCGAGGCGCAGCGCATCGTCGAACAGGCGGTGAAGGACCCGTTCGATCACTGGCTGTCGGGCAACCCGGCGCAGGCCAACAAGCTGCTCGAATTCATCATCGAGCGCGCCGACGAGCGTCTGCGCCGACGCGCCGAGAAGGAAATCTCGCGCAAGACGGCGGTGAAGAAACTCCGCCTGCCCGGCAAGCTCGCGGACTGCACCAACACCGCGACCGAAGGCTCCGAGCTGTTCATCGTGGAAGGCGACTCCGCGGGCGGCAGCGCCAAGCAGGCGCGCGACCGCAAGACGCAAGCCATTCTTCCATTGCGCGGCAAGATCCTGAACGTCGCCTCCGCGACGCGCGACAAGATGGTGGCCAACGCGCAATTGTCCGATCTCATTCAGGCGATCGGCGCGGGCACCGGCGTCAACTATCGCGAGGACGATCTGCGCTATTCGCGCATCATCATCATGACGGACGCGGACGTCGACGGTGCGCACATCGCCTCCCTGCTCATCACCTTCTTCTACCGGCAGATGCCGAAGCTGATCGACGAGGGCCACCTCTATCTCGCGGTGCCGCCGCTCTATCGCATGACTCACGGCAGCAAGACGCTCTATGCGCGCAACGAAGCGCACCGCGACGAGCTTTTGAAAAAGGAATTCCACGCCAACGCCAAGGTCGAGATCGGCCGCTTCAAAGGCCTCGGCGAGATGATGCCCAACCAGCTCAAGGAAACCACGATGGACCCGCGCAAGCGCACGCTGCTGCGGGTGATGCTGGCGACGGAAGACCGCGACAGCACCGCGACATCGGTCGAACGGCTGATGGGCAGCAAGGCCGAGGCACGTTTCGAGTTCATCACCGAGAAGGCCGAGTTCGCGCCGGAAGAACTGCTGGACGTTTAGTATCCAGGCAGACTTTCTCCTCGTCATTCCCGCGAAAGCGGGAATCCAGACTTATCCGAAAAGACTGGGTCCGCGCCTGCGCGGGGACGACAAAATAGAGCACCGATTCAAATCTTGCTCTCATTCACGCCCGCTTCGCCTCCGGCGAATGCACATGCTCCGGCCGCACGCCGATGCCGATGGCGCGCGCGGTCAGTCCCTGCAACCATGGCCAACTGCCGACCAGCCGCATGATAAGCGGCGGCGTGAACTGCTTGTCGGTGATCGCGCGGTTGATCAACCGGTTCTGCACGAACACCTGAATGGCTTGTGTCGCGCGCACCGGAAATGCGCGCCGCGCCTGCACGCGGTTGAGATCGTCGAGCGACGGGCCATCATCTCCGAACCTGTCGCACAGCAGGTTCGCCGCCGCGACCGCATCCTGAACCGCCAGATTGACGCCGACGCCGCCAACCGGCGACATCGCATGCGCGGCATCGCCGATGCACAGAAAGCCCAGCTTCGCCCATTGCGCGAGGCGGTCGATCTTCACCGACAGCAGTTTGACGTCGTCCCAGCTTTTGATGTCGCCGACGGTGTCTTTCAGCACGGGCGCGAGTTTGACGATATTCGCGCGGAAGGCATCGAGCCCTTTCGCCTGCACCGTCTCGTAGCCGTTCTTGGCGATCACATACGCGCACTGCCAGTAGTCGCCGCGATCCAGCATCACCATCATCTGTCCGGACTGGATGCGGCCGAAAACATTCCCGCCTGCCTTGTCCGTCTTGCCCGCGCGAAACCACAACACGTCCATCGGCGCGCCGATGTCCTGCACATCCATCCCGGCCTGCTCGCGCATCAGCGAATGGCGGCCATCGCAGGCAACCGTGAGGTCCGCGACGATATTGAGCGGCCCCTGCTCCGTCCGCGCGACAACACCGACGACGGTGTCGCCATTCTTCATCAGTTCAACGGCTTCGGTTTTCTTGCGTACCTGCAATTCAGGAAAACGCCTGCCCTGGCTGTCGATGAAATTCAGGAAATCCCATTGGGGCATGAACGCGATGAACGGGCACGGCGTGTCGAGACGCGACAGATCGGCCAGCCGGATCAATGTGGTGCCGAACTGTCCCTCGAGCCTGCTGACCTTGTCGTGCGGAACTTTCAGGAAATCGTCCAGCAGGCCGAGTTCCTGCATCACGGCCATGGTGGAGGGATGCACCGTATCCCCCCGGAAATCACGGAAGAAATCGGCGTGCTTTTCCAGCACCACGGTCTTGATCCCCGCCCGGCCGAGCAGATAGCCGAGCATCATTCCGGCAGGTCCGCCGCCCACGACACAGCACTGGACATGCAGAGTTTCGACGGATTGGGATACCTCGTCCATGCCGTCATCCTCCTGGTCCCGAACCCGGCGCGAAACCTCCGGCACCGGCGGCCGAGAATGTCACAAAATCGATAAATATTAAGGGTTTCAGGCGGTTTTCCGCCAAGAATATTGACTTTGGACGATTCCGTCCTATGTTCCGGGCACGCGGCCAGAGTCGAAAACGCGACCGTCTGATCAGCCGCTTGCCTGCGAAGACATCATCCCCGTGCATGAACTGCATGCCGTTCCGGGGTTGAGCGCGGCAGTGTTTCCGAGAAGTCCGAACGGCGATCTCGTGTAGAGGCTCAATGTCCTTTTCCAATCTCGGCTTGTCCGACAAGGTTCTCGCTGCCGTCGCAGCTACCGGTTACACCAATCCGACTCCCATTCAAGAACAGGCCATCCCCCACGTCCTTGCCCGCAAGGATGTGCTCGGCATCGCCCAGACAGGTACCGGCAAGACGGCGGCGTTCGTGCTGCCCATGCTGACGCTGCTGGAAAAGGGCCGTGCACGGGCGCGGATGCCACGCACCCTCATTCTCGAGCCGACGCGCGAACTCGCCGCACAGGTGAAAGAGAATTTCGACCGCTACGGCGTCGGCCAGAAACTCAACGTCGCCCTGCTGATCGGCGGCGTCTCGTTCGGCGACCAGGACGCCAAACTTGGGCGCGGCGTCGATGTTCTGATCGCCACGCCGGGCCGCCTGCTCGACCACACCGAGCGCGGCAAGCTGCTGATGACCGGCGTCGAACTCCTTGTGATCGACGAAGCCGACCGCATGCTGGACATGGGCTTCATTCCGGACATCGAGCGCATCTGCAAGCTGGTGCCGTTCACGCGCCAGACGCTGTTCTTCACCGCGACGATGCCTGCGGAAATCCGCCGCATCACCGAAACCTTCCTGCACAATCCCGAGAAGGTCGAAGTCTCCAAGCCCGCATCGACCGCCGTCACCGTGACGCAGTCCCAGATCGGCGTCGGCAAGGAGTCGCACGAAAAGCGCGAATTGCTGCGCCAGCTTCTGCGCGATGCCAAGGACCTGAAGAACGCCATCATCTTCTGCAACCGCAAGCGCGAAGTCGCGATCCTGCACAAATCGCTGCAGAAGCATGGGTTCGGCGCAGCCGCCCTGCATGGCGACATGGACCAGAGCGCGCGCATGGCTTCGCTCGAACAATTCCGCAAGGGCGAACTGCCGCTGCTGGTCGCCTCCGACGTCGCGGCCCGCGGCCTCGACATTCCGGAAGTGAGCCACGTCTTCAATTTCGACGTGCCGCATCATCCGGACGATTACGTTCACCGCATCGGCCGCACCGGCCGCGCCGGTCGTCTCGGCACCGCCGTCTCGATCGTATCGCCAGCCGATCAAAAGTCGATTCTCGCAATCGAAAAGCTGATCGGGCAATCCATCCCGCAGCAGGAAGGCTACGCACGGACGTCCGTCGCCGCTGTGGAAGCCGATATGGCTGCCGACGAAACAAGCCCGGCACCGCGCAAATCGCGGCGCGGCGGCCAGCGCCATCGCGATCGTGAGAAAAACGGGGCCAAGCCTGCCGCGAAACCGGCATCCGCGCCGAAATCCTCGGCGAGAGCGCCCGCGGCGGCGCCGCCGTCGCTCGGCCGCCTGCCGATGGCTGCTGCAACGCAGGACATCGAGCCCGGCGATCACTCGCATTTACCGGCGTTTCTGCTGCGTCCTGTCCGCGCCCGTGGGTAAGGTACGTATATGACCGGAGGTGTTTACCCCTCCTTCATGAACGTCCCCTATCGTTCCGGCATACTTTAAAGACTTGCCGGTCGCAGAAAGCTGCCTGGGGATACCAACGTGATTAGTCTTCTTGAAGAACACGAGCGAACCCTCGCGTTCGCCGAAGTCGCATTGGGTCAAATCAAGTCGCTGCGCCAGAGCGCGATCCCCCGCAATTACGAGATCTGGTACATCTACGCGACCGGCTACAACGTCGAACTCAACAAGGTCATCAACGAAACGCTGCAGCGTGCCGGCAAGCTGACCGAATCCGACCTCGAACAGATTCACGATACCTATCTGTCGCAGACGCGGATGACCGACCGGATCGACAAGGTCGGTTCGCGGGTCATCAACGAAATCGACGATGTCATGAGCCTCATCACCGATGCGGTCGGCATGACGAGTTCGTTCAGCACCGACCTCGACGGCGCGACCGACCGCCTCAAGAGCGCCAAGGACAAGACCCAGATCAACCTCGTGATCCATGCGCTGGTCCAGTCCACCCGCGAGATGAGCGAGACCAACAAGGCGCTGGAAACGCGGCTGGCCAGCTCGAAACAGGAAATCGCGAGCCTTCAGGACAGCCTCGAGGCGATCCGCACCGAAAGCCTGACCGACCCGCTAACCTCGCTCGGCAACCGCAAATATTTCGACCGCGCGCTCGATGCCGCCGTCGAGCATGCGCAGCAGAACAGCGAGCCGCTGTCGCTCCTGATGATCGACATCGATCACTTCAAGTCGTTCAACGACAATTACGGCCACCTCACCGGCGATCAGGTGCTTCGTCTGGTGGCGATGGCGCTGAAGGCCAACATCAAGGGTCAGGACATCACGGCGCGTTACGGCGGCGAGGAATTCGCGGTCGTCCTGCCCAACACCTCGATGCGTCAGGCCCTGGCCGTCGCCGACAACGTGCGCCGCGCCGTCATGTCGAAACAGTTGAAGAAGAAATCGACCGGCGAGCTTCTCGGTCGCGTCACCATCTCCGCGGGTATTTCAGCTTTCCAGTCCGGCGACGATGCGCCGGCTTTGATCGACCGCGCCGATGCCTGCCTCTACGCCGCCAAGCGGCACGGCCGCAATCGCGTGATCTGCGAAGCAGACCCCGAGTTCACGCCGAACATCCGCATTCAGGTGGCTTGAGATTTTCGGG
>Ga0153956_1000570_pt1 | contig 39838 bp, 28 predicted proteins | sample TSFL040MetaG_FD_104704 | JGI IMG/M metagenome (GOLD analysis project Ga0153956, IMG submission 104704) | Attine ant fungus gardens microbial communities from Florida, USA - TSFL040 MetaG | ecosystem: Host-associated > Fungi > Mycelium > Unclassified | place: USA: Florida, Wekiwa Springs... | reverse complement strand
GGGGGTGCCCTCTTCGGGGGCAGCAACGCAAACCGGCGACCTTCTCGTCATGGACCTCGCCCAGCCCCTGCGGCTCATCGGAACCGAATGCAGCACTTTCAGCATCAGCATCTCGCGTCACCTTTTGGCGCCTGTGCTCAAAACCCCTGATGAGCACAACATGCGAATCTTCTCTGGGAAAAACCCGCTGGTCGCGCTGCTGCGTAGCTATCTGTGGGATTTATACGCGAAAATGCCCGATATGACTCTCGAGCAGGCGCAGGCCACTGTAGCGCCGACGATGCAGCTTCTAGCCGCCGCCCTCAACGGCGCCGTTCCCGAGGAAGCGCTGGGCAGCGTCCGGCAAGCGCAAACGGAGCAAATCCGGCACTACATCAACGCCCATCTGCTGGAGTCCGGCCTTACCGTCGAATCCATCGCTGCCACCTTCGGCATGTCGACGCGAAAGCTGCATTATCTGTTCGAGCCCCACGGCGGCGTCATCGCCTATGTGCACAAGCAGCGTCTTCAACACGCCCGTGCTGTGATTGCTGATCCGCTCCAACTGCGACGCAGCATTCAGGACATCGCCGAAGACCACGGCTTTCATCATCGCAAGAACTTCATTGCCGCTTTCCGTCGGACGTTCGACATGACGCCGAGCGAGGCACGTGCTTACGGGCAACGGCAGCGGCGCACGATGTCGGCGCAAACCCGCTTTGCCCACCGGTGGGAATGGTATGGGCTGCATAGCCATTGACCGGTGATTTCCCGCCGCATCTTTTGCAGTCAGAGCCACATTTTTTGCGCTCAGTGCCACATCGACAGTTCCGGACGTTCAGCACCGCGTTTTCCGGAGGTATCGTTGGCTTTTCTCCCTGAATCGCGGCTACGAAATCGTTTCAACGACACTCTGGGGGTGTGGCCGGCCGCTACCGAAAATGGCGCCCCGCACGTCGAAAGAAAGGACGGGCGAGCGTGGCGCAAGGGGAGCGGCGGAGAGGCATTGGATGCAGGGCGCCGGCCGCCTCGCATTCGCCCGTCTCGCGCCAGGATGATTTGTCGACACCGAGCAGCACGCGCCCCTTCGACCACGCGCCTTTCGGACGTAACGGCAGCGCTCGGGCGCATCGCTCGTCCGGCCTCACCTGCCGCATGCTGCTTTGCTCGACGGCGCTAGTGATGCTGGCCTTCGCAGGGACGGCCCCTGCCGTTGCGGCCGGTAGCTCCCTCGCAACCGGCGGTGCCGGCAGTGGTGCCGGCGGCGCTGCCGGAGCAGATGGCTCAGACAGTTGGGGGGCGGGTGGCTCGGCCGGAACGCCCGGAGTTCGAGACGGCACGGACGGCGCTGACAGCTCCCCCGGCGGTGGTGGCGGCGGCGGCGGATACAACCCGGTGGTCTCCGGCGCTGACATCACGACGCCTAGCCAAGGTGGCCGAGGAGGTAACGGCGGCGAGAGCAACACTTTCGGGGGTGGCGGAGGCGGCGGAGGCAACGGCGCAAACGTGTCATCCGCAACGTCCGTAACAGTGTCCGCAACTGTTACTGGCGGTGGTGGAGGTAATGGCGGCCAGCTTTACGGTGGCGGCGGGGGCGGCGGCGCGGGCATCGACATGTTGACCGGGAGTGGCCTCACCGTGAATGCCGCTGTCACGGGCGGTGCGGGCGGTAACGGCGATACCCAGTTCCTCGGCGGGGGTGGCGGTGGAGGCGGCGGCGTCATCCTAGAAGATGGCGGGATTACTGCGATCAACGCCGCGGTCACGGGCGGCCGTGGCGGAGCCGGATCGACTAGTGTTCTCGGCGGGAGTGGCGGGAGCGGGCTTGTCGCCCGTGCCTCCGCCGATGTCACGATCTCGGCAACCGGTGCGATCACAGGAGGCGACGGCGTTGGTGCCGGTAGCGGCGGCGCGGGATTGTCGTTGCTGTCCGGGGGGACCGTGATCAATGCTGGCCGAATCGCGGGCGGGGCAGGTGGCGGCTATACAAGAGGGGTCACCTCCGGAAACAGCGGTGGCTCCGGCGCTGGCGGGGCGTCGGGTTTCAATCAAAGCCAACTGACCGCGAGCGGCGACGGCGGTACCGGGATCATCGGCGCTGGCCTTACGGTCATCAATAGCGGTAGCATCGCCGGCGGCAACGGGTTCAGCGGGCAGGCTAACGCCATCACATTCACCGGCGGCGCCAACCGCCTCGAATTGCTGGCCGGCTCGACCATCACCGGCAATGTCGTGGCGTCCGGTGCCAACAACGTGTTGGCGCTCGGCGGAGCGAGCGCCGGCAGTTTCGACGCATCGCAGATCGGCGCGTTGGCGCAGTATCAAGGCTTCAATGCCTTCGAGAAGACCGGTGCGAGCACATGGACGCTGACCGGGACGACGACGGAGGTGACGCCGTGGACCCTGAAGCAAGGCACGCTGTCGATTTCATCAGATGCCAATCTCGGTGACACGTCGGGCGGACTGACTTTCGACGGAGGCACGTTGCAAATAACGGGCGGCTTCAGTCTGGCGAACACCCGCGCCATTACGCTCAATGCCGGCGGCGGCACCTTTGACATGGGCGGCGATGGCTCGGCCTTTAGCCAGAGCTTCGGCGGCAGTGGCCCGGTCACCTTCACCAATGGCGTCGCGGTTTTGCTGGCGGCCAACACCTACAGCGGTGCTACCACGGTGACGAGCACCGGCATTCTCGGGGTGAATGCCGCAGGTGCGCTGTCGCCGAACTCTGATTTTACCGTCGACGGTTTGATCGTGCTGAATGGATTCAACAGCATGATCCAGTCGCTTTCCGGCAGCGGCATTGTGGCCAATTCGAGCGCCCCCGCCCCCGCCGCGACGCTGACCATCGCGCCCACCTCGGGCGTCACAACCTTTTCGGGTATCCTTAGCGACGGAGTTGGCGACGAGCTCTCACTGGTCAAGACCGGCGCTGGCACTCAGGTTCTCACCGGCATCAACAACTATACCGGTGCGACGACGGTGAACGGCGGGACGCTGTCGGTGAACGGTTCGATCGCGTCGTCGTCGCTGACGACGGTGAACCCCGGCGGCACGCTCGGCGGCACCGGCACCGTGGGCGACACGCTGATCAATGGCGGCACGTTGGCGCCGGGCAATTCGATCGGCGCGCTGACGGTGGCCGGCAATCTGGTGCTGACGGCGGCCTCGACCTACATGGTCGAGGTGTCACCGGCGGGCAGCGACTTCACCCGCGTCACCGGTAGTGCGACGCTGGGCGGCGCAACGGTGGCAGCGCAGTTTGCGCCGGGAAGCTACGTCGAGAAGCGCTACACCATCCTCACCGCCGACGGTGGCGTCAGCGGCACCTTCTCCAGGCCGATCAACACCAACCTGCCGGCGAATTTCCACAACAGCCTGAGCTACGACGCCAACAATGCCTATCTCGATCTGGCGCTGAACTTCTTGCCGGGGCCGGATTACGGCAGCGGCCTGAACCGTAACCAGCAGAATGTTGCCGACGCGCTAGTGGGGTATTTCGACCGCAACGGCGGCATTCCGGCTATCTACGGTGCGCTTTCGCCGAACGGCCTCAGCCAGGCATCCGGCGAGGTCGCGACCGGGGCGCAACAAACCACCTTCGACGCCATGAGCCAGTTCATGGGGCTGCTCACCGACCCGTTCATGAACCAGTCCTGCGGCGCGCGCGATGTCGCGGGCGTAACCTGTTCTACGCGGCAGGGCGCGCAGGCCCTGTCCTATGCGCCGACGCCGAAGAAACAGCGCACGAACGCCTACGCAAAGCTCGACAGCGCCCTCATATTCGATCCGCACGCGTTCGCGCAAAGCTGGCGCGTCTGGGGTTCGGGCTTCGGTGGCTCGCAGGCCACCAACGGCAACGCGATCACCGGATCGAACGACACCCGCAGCGCCATCTACGGCGTCGCGGTGGGGGCGGACTACCTGTTCTCGCCGGATACGCTCGCAGGCTTCGCGCTCGCCGGCGGCGGCACGACCTTCTCCGTCAACGGCATGGGCTCCGGCCGCTCCGATCTGTTCCAGGCCGGCGTCTATCTGCGTCACACCGAAGGCCCCGCTTATGTCTCGGCCGCGCTCGCCTATGGCTGGCAGAACATCACCACCGACCGCGCGGCGCTGGGCGAGGCCCTCCGCGCCAACTTCAACGCCAATGCCTTCGCCGGCCGGCTGGAAGGCGGCTACCGCTTCGCGGCGGGCGATAACATCGGCCTGACGCCCTACGCGGCGGCTCAGGTCACGCGCCTCCATCTGCCCGGCTATTCCGAGCAGACGGCCGGCGGCGCGCACGCCTTCGGATTGGACTATGCGGGCAGGACGGCGACGGACACCCGCTCCGAACTCGGGCTGCGCACCGACAAGTCGTTCGCCGTCGAGAACGGTATCCTGACGCTGCGTGGGCGTCTCGCCTGGGCGCATGACTTCAACCCGGATCGCGCGACCGCCGCGACCTTCCAGGCTCTGCCGGGCGCATCGTTCGTGGTCAACGGTGCGGCCCGCGCGTCCGACTCCGCGCTCGTCGGCGCCTCCGCCGAAACGGTCTGGGGCAACGGCTGGTCCGTCGGCGCGACGTTCGACGGCGAGTTCTCGAACGTCACCGTGGGCTATGCCGGCAAGGGCTCGATCAGGTACAGGTGGTAGGAGCTACGAGGAGGCGAAGCCCCAAACTCTCCCTCATCCAGAGGAGCGGTCGTCTTCGACCGCGTCTCCTTGCGAATGGCAAAGCCATTCGCTGGGGATGGCTGCAAGCACCGAGCCCTCATCTCATGGTTCGAGACGCGCGCCTTCGGCGCGCTCCTCACCATGAGGGGAGTGTGTAAGGCTGCTTCGTAGCCCGCGATGACGACGCACTACGCTTTCGCCAGCGCGGCGTTGAGATCCTCGATCAGGTCGTCGCGATGTTCGAGGCCGGCGGAAAAGCGGATGAAGCCTTCCGTGATGCCGAGTTCGAGTCGCGCTTCCAGCGGCAGGCGTTGATGCGTTGTCGTCGCCGGATGCGTCACAAGCGTCTTGGCATCGCCGAGATTGTTGGAGATGCGCGCGACTTTCAGTTCGTTGAGGACGCGGAACGCAGCGGCCTTGCCGCCGGCGACCTCAAAGCCGATCAGCGTCGAGCCCGCGCGCATCTGCTTCTTCACCGTCGCCGCCTGCGGATGATCCTCGCGGCCCGGATAGATCAGCCGTGACACCTTCGGGTGGGCGGCCAGCACGTCGGCGATGGCGGCGGCATTCTGGGTCTGCCGTTCGACGCGGATCGCCAGCGTCTCCAACCCCTTCACCAGCGTCCAGGCGTTGAAGGGAGAGAGCGACGGCCCGGTCTGGCGCAGATAGTTGTGAATGTGCTCGGTGATGAAATCCTGCGACGACAGGATGATGCCGCCGAGGCAGCGGCCCTGGCCGTCGATGTGCTTGGTCGCCGAATAGACGACCACATCGGCGCCGAGCGCCAGCGGGCTCTGCCAGATCGGCGTCGCGAATACGTTGTCGACGATCAGCCGCGCACCGCCGGCATGGGCGATCTCTGCGATCGCGCCGATATCGAGCACGTCCAGTGTCGGATTGGTCGGGCTCTCCAGGAACAGCGACTTGGTGTTCGGCCGCATCGCCTTCTGCCACTGATCGAGGTCGAGGCCGTCGACCAGCGTGAATTCGATACCGTAGCGCGGCAGCAGGTCTTCGATGATGTAGCGGCAGGAGCCGAACAGCGCCTTGGCGGCGACAACGTGATCGCCGATGCGCAGCGGGGCGAGGATCGCCGCGGTGACGGCGGCCATGCCGGTCGCGGTGGAGCGCGCGGCTTGCGCGCCTTCGAGGTCGATCATGCGGTTCTCGAACATCGAGATGTTCGGGTTCGAGAAGCGTGAATAGATGAAGCCGGGATCTTCGCCCTTGAATCGCGCCTCGCAGGCTTCCGCCGTCTCGTAGATGAAGCCCTGCGTCAGGAACAGGGCTTCGGACGTCTCGTTGAATTGCGAGCGCAACGCGCTGGAATGAACGAGCCGGGTTTCGGGGCGATAGGACTTCTGAGACATGTGACCTCCAACGTGCCCGCTTGCAACGGGCACAAAAAAACCGGCCTGGACGGATGTCCCCGGGCCGGGATCGCATGCTGGAAGGACATGTGTCCCCGGCCTGTTTAGCGACTTATTTTACGTGGCTGCAAGCCGGCCGGCTCAAATCACCACGGGATAACGATGTTCCTATTCCCGCTTGCCCTTTCCGTCAAGGCAGGCTTGAGATAGCCGGTAAAGTCGCGATTTTTCAGGGTATTGTCCCGGAAGGACGACAAGGATCAGACCCGTGCCCTTCAATCTTGCACCCGATGCCGATGGAATTCTGCCCGACCGCATGATCGCGGCGATGGCCGAGGCCGGCTTGATCCTGCCCGAATATGATTTCGTCGAGAGCCAGATCCAGCCCGCCAGCCTCGATCTGCGCCTGGGCCCGATCGCCTATCGTGTCCGCGCCAGCTTTCTGCCGGGGCCGAACACCACGGTCGCCGAGCGCATCGATGAATTGAAGCTGCACGAGATCGATCTGTCGGACGGCGCGGTGCTTGAAACCAACTGCGTCTACATCGTGCCGCTGCTGGAAAGCCTCGCTTTGCCGCCGCACATCTTTGCCGCCGCCAATCCCAAGAGTTCCACCGGCCGCCTCGATGTGTTCACCCGGGTGATCGCCGACGGCACCCGCCGCTTCGATGTGATCGGCGCCGGCTATCATGGCCCGCTCTATGCGGAAATCAGCCCGAAGACCTTCCCTGTCCTGCTGCGCGAAGGCACGCGGCTGTCGCAGATCCGCTTCCGCGTCGGCGATGCCGTGCTCGATACGGAAGCGCTGGAGGAACTGCATGCGCAGGATCCGCTGGTCGACAGCGATGGCGTCGATCTGACGGGCGGTCTTGCCGTCTCGGTCGATCTCTCTGGTGAAAATGCGTCCGGCTTTGTCGGCTATCGCGCCAAGCGCCATACCGGCGTGGTCGATGTCGATCGCCGCGGTGGCTACGCGGTGGAGGATTTCTGGGAGCCGATCCATGCGCGCGCGGATCGCACGCTGATCCTCGATCCCGGCGAGTTTTACATCCTCGCTTCCAAGGAGGCGGTGCAGGTGCCGCCGGACTACGCCGCGGAGATGGTGCCGTTCGATCCTCTGGTCGGCGAATTCCGTGTGCACTATGCCGGTTTCTTCGATCCCGGCTTCGGCCATGACGGCGCCGGCGGCAGGGGATCGCGCGCCGTCCTCGAAGTGCGCTCGCGGGAAGTGCCGTTCATTCTCGAACACGGCCAGATCGTCGGCCGTCTCGTCTATGAGCGGATGCTGGATCGGCCGGATACACTCTACGGCCAGCGCATCGGCTCGAACTATCAGGGGCAGAACCTGAAGCTGTCGAAGCACTTCAAGGTGTGATTCTGTAAACGCAGCCGGTTATGAAGCCGTAGGCGGATGGGCGCAGCACATCCGCCGCGGACCTTGCCGCAGGCGATGGCGGCGGATGACATTCGTCATCCGCTCTACGGCTGAAAGCACAAGGTTCACTCGGTCTGTCATCACCCGCAAAAGCGGGTGATCCAGCAGGCGCAGGCCGCTGTGATTCGATCGCTGACTTGAATGTCTACTGGGTCGCCCGGTCATAGCCGGGCGACGACAGATCGCGACATCCCGCAAGAAAAAAGGCCCGCAGCTGTGCTGCGGGCCAGGATTTCCCGGAGTCCAAGTCACAACGCCGGTGGGAGGAGCCGGCGTTGATCTTTGTCAGGCTTACTGAACGAAGCCGCCGCCGAAACTGCCGAGATTGAAGCGGTAGTTCAGGCCGGCCTTGATCGTGTGCTCGTCGTTGCGGAAGCTGCCGAAGTTGCCGCGCGGCGTGATGAAGTTGACGTCGCCGAAATCGTAGTACTGATATTCGATCTTGCCCGACCAGTTCGGCGTGAACAGATATTCCAGACCGCCACCGACGGTGTAGCCATCGCGGCCGCTGTCACCGGCAAAGCCGTTTGAGAAGCGCGAGTCGGCCCAGGCGTAACCGCCCTTGGCGTAGAGCATGGTCGGACCCCAAGTGTAGCCGAGACGGCCGGTGACCGAACCGAGGCCCCGGTTGTCGATGCTGCTGTTGGTCGACATGAAGCTGTAATTGGCTTCCAGACCGAACACCCAGTTCGGGGCGAACTGCGTATCGTAACCGGCCTGCACGCCGCCCATGAACGTGCCGTCACGGCTGCCGGCGAGAACGTTGTCGTCACCCGGGAAGGCGCCGCCGATGTGACCGCCGATGTAGAAACCGGTCCAGTTGTAAATCGGCGCGGGGGGAGCCTGATAGGGAGGAGCCTTGGTGTAAGGGCGCGGCGCCAGATCGGCAGCGAAGGCCGGAGCGGCGACGGCGACCATGGCAACGGCTGCGGTCGAAAGCAAAAACTTCTTCATCAGGTGTCCTTTTCTCAATCCTGTACGGGACTGGCGACGAACCTAGACGATTGCGCGCAGATTGCTGTCACGGGCTTGCAACAGGGCTTCAAACGAAAGTGGCAGTATTTTCCTCGGCGTCGCGCTTCCGACACAGGCTTGCCGCATTCACGGAACGACGAGCCTCAGTTTCGTCGCAACTTCGCGAAGGGCGCCCGCCGATTGCAGTCTGTGCAGCACAGCGGGAAGATGTGTTACTGCTGTTCCCGTGGCTGAATGACGTTGCAAAAGGAATCCGAGACCATGAACGAGGCGATGGTTACTCCGAAGACGGCCGACGCATATGTGCCGCGGGTCATCAGGCTCAATGCACGCGACAATGTCGCCATCGTGGTAAATGATTTCGGACTCCCTGCGGGAACCGTGCTGCCCGACGGCTTGACGCTACGTCAGTTCGTGCCCCAGGGACACAAGGTCGCACTCGTCGATATCGCGCAGGGGCAAGCGATCATTCGCTACGGCGAAACCATCGGTTCCGCCCTCGATGCGATCGCGGCGGGGGATTGGGTGGAAGAAGCACGCATCCACATGCCCGATGCGCCCGCGCTCGATCGCGTCGATATCGCAACCGCAATTCCCGCGTCCCAGGAACCGCTGACGGGCTACACCTTCGAGGGGTTCCGCAATCCCGACGGCTCTGTCGGTGTCAAGAACATCCTCGCCATCAGCACGTCCGTGCAATGCGTCGCCGGAACGCTCGAATTCGCGATCAGGAAGATCAAGGCCGAACTGCTGCCGCGCTATCCCAATGTCGATGATGTCGTTGCCGTCACGCATGGATACGGCTGCGGCGTCGCCATCAATGCGCCCGACGCCTACATTCCGATCCGGACGCTGCAGAACATCGCGCGCAATCCGAATTTCGGCGGCGAGGTGATGGTGGTCGGGCTCGGTTGCGAGAAGCTCGCGCCGGAACGCCTGCTGCCGAAGGAAGATCCCGCCGGCATGATGCGGCTGCAGGACGAGGGCAATCGCAGCTTCGGCGATATGGTGGACACCATCGTCACCATGGCCGAGGCGCGGCTGCAGGTGCTCGACCGGCGCAGGCGCGAAACGGTTCCTGCGTCCGAACTCGTGATCGGCCTGCAATGCGGCGGCAGCGATGCGTTTTCCGGTGTCACCGCCAATCCCGCGCTCGGCTTTGCCAGCGATCTCCTCGTGCGCGCGGGCGCCACGGTGATGTTCTCGGAAGTCACCGAAGTGCGCGACGCCATCGAACTGCTGACGCGCCGGGCGGTGAATGAGGAGGTCGGTCGCGCGCTGGTGCGCGAGATGGATTGGTACGACGCCTATCTGGCGCGTGGCGGCGCCGATCGCAGCGCCAACACCACGCCGGGGAACAAGAAGGGCGGCTTGGCCAACATCGTCGAGAAGTCGCTCGGTTCCATCGTCAAGTCGGGATCGTCGGCGATTACCGGCGTGATCGGTCCCGGCGAGCGGGCGACGACGAAGGGCCTGCTGTTTGCCGCCACGCCGGCCAGCGATTTCATCTGCGGCACGCTGCAGCTCGCGGCCGGCATGCAGCTGCAGATCTTCACCACCGGTCGGGGCACGCCCTATGGTCTCGCCCAGGCACCGGTGATCAAGGTGTCGACGCGCACCGAACTGGCGAAGCGTTGGTCGGACCTGATCGACTTCGACGCCGGCCGCATTGCGTCAGGCGAGATGACCATCGAGGAAGCCGGCTGGGAGCTGTTCCGGCTCATCCTCGACGTTGCGAGCGGACGAAAACAGGTGTGGGCGGATAAATGGGGCCTGCACAACGATCTGGTGCTGTTCAACCCGGCGCCGGTGACGTGAATTCTCAGGCGGGGTGGAGCGAAGACTGAAGCAATCGTTGTAGGGTGGGCAAAGGCGCGCAGCGCCGTGCCCACCACCTCCATCCGTATAGGCTAATGGTGGGCACGCTTCGCTTTGCCCACCCTACAGACGGGTGTTGTTCACCCCCGCGCCGGTGACGTGAATTTTCAAGGAGACGGAGCGATGACGGAAGCGCGTGACGAAGCAACATGGAAACGCTGGCGCGGTGTTGCCGATCTCTACCACGGCTATTTCACCGGCCTGATCCTCACCACCGTCACGCGGCGCGGAACGGCCGATGCTGCGGAATTCGTGTTCCGCGTCTTCCGCCGCCAGCAGCAGGAGCGTTTTCTGGCCGGACTCGACAAGCTGGGCCTGGCGCATCTGCCCCCTGCCGTCGCCGCCGCGCAATATCACTATCTGTCGAACTGGATCGGCGGCGTTTCCGTCGAATACATGTACGAGAATGATCGCAAGGCGTGGATTCGCTATCCGCCGCCGCGCTGGATCTGGCGCGGCACGGCGATCTGCGGCGTTCCTGGCGAGGTATCGCGCGCCATGCTGCGCGGCTGGCACGCCAATAACGGCGTCGCGCTCGGCAATCTGCGTCTCGGTTTCGTCTGCACCAAGCAGAGCGTCGACGGGCAGGACGGGCTCGAAGGCTATTACTGCGAATACGACCGCGATCTCGATGTCGATCAGCGCCTCGTCTTCGCGCGTCATCTCGAAGCGCCGCCATTCGATCCGGCCAAGGCGCCGGCGCTGCCGGTCGATCGCTGGCCGAAACCGCGGCTCGAAAAAGCCTACCGCAATTACGCGATGGAATATGTGCGCACCGCCGCGCCGGTTGCCGCGCAATTGTTCGGCCCGAGCGATGCCGGCTATCTGCTGCGTCTCACGGGCAAGCTGATCGGCATGCAGTATTACGATGACGTGGCCGCGGCATTCGGTCTGGCGCGCGGCGATGCCGGGACTTTTGCGGATTTCTTCACGGCCTTGCTGGCGGCACAGGACGACGAATTCACCGTCGATCGATCCGCCGGGGCGGTTACGGTCCGGCAGACAACCTGGAAGCTGATGGATGGCGTCACCGATGCGCATCCCGTCTGCGCGGAGGCGTTGCTGGGCCTGGTCGAAGGTCTTGCCGCCGGCTGCGGGCGCCATATTCCGATCACGATGACCGCAGAGCGGAATGGTATGCGGCCGTTGATGTGGACCATCGGCTGATGGTCGTCATACTGCAGCGCAAATCGAGCAGCGCCTATGCGTCGGATACGTATGGCGTTGGCGGAGAAGGGTGCTAGGAAAGGTTGTGTCCGGCACGCAAGATCGGACGGTCAGGGAGACTGCATGTCCGAGGTTTTGCTCGCCGAGCGCCCAATGGCCGATGGTGACGAGCAGGCGCTTCCCGATCTGAACGCTCCCGCCAAAAATCCGTTGCTCGATTATGCCATCCTGCCGACCTTGCTGCGGCTGACCTGGCCGAACGTCGTGGCGCTGTCGGCGGGTACCGTCGTGGTTATCTTCGAGACCACCTATGTCGGCCGGCTCGGCACCGAGGCGTTGGCGGCGATGGCGCTGGTGTTCCCCTTCGTGATGCTGACCATGACGATGTCCGGCGGCGCCATGGGCGGCGGCGTGTCCTCCGCCATTGCGCGCGCGCTCGGCGCCGGCGATCGCGAGCGGGCCGATATGCTGGCGGGGCATGCGCTTCTGATCGCCATCTGTTTCGGCCTGTTTTTCACCATTGTCATGCTGACTTTCGGGCCGGCGCTGCTGCGATTGCTCGGCGGCCGGGGCAATGTGCTCAGTCAGGCGCTCGGTTACATCACCATCTTCTTCGCCGGCGGCGTCATCCCGTGGCTGATGAACACGTTCGCTTCGATCCTGCGCGGCACCGGCAATATGAAGATGCCGTCCGCCCTGCAGACGACCGCGGCGCTGCTGCAGATCGTCCTCGGTGGCGCGCTCGGCCTCGGATTCGGGCCGATTCCGCAATTCGGCATGCGGGGCGTCGCCGCCGGCACGTTGACCGCCTTCACCTTCGGCGCCTGTGTGATGGGCTGGCATCTGTTCTCCGGCCGTGCCCGCGTGCGGCCGAAACTGAGCGGCATCCAGCGCGGAATGTTCTTCGACATCCTCAAGGTCGGCGCCGTCGCCTGTTTCTCGCCGCTGCAGAACGTGCTGACGCTGACGATCTTCACGCATATGCTCGCCCGGTTCGGTACCGAGGTGCTGGCCGGTTACGGCATCGGCGCGCGGCTCGAATTCATGCTGACGACGCTCGCTTTCGCGGTCGGCGTCGCCTCGGTGCCGATCGTCGGCATGTCGATCGGCGCCGGCCGGATTTCGCGCGCGCGTGGCGTCGCATGGACCGGCAGCGCGATCGTGTTCGTCGTTGTCGGTCTGCTCGGCACGCTGATTGCGATCTTTCCCCATGTGTGGGTCAATCTGTTCACGAACGACGCCGGCGTGCGCGGCGCCAGCCGCACCTATCTCGCCACCTGCGCACCGATGTATGCGTTCCTTGCCTTGGCCACGGTGAGCTATTTTGCCTCCCAGGGCGCGGCAAAAGTGCTGGGCCCCGTGCTCGCGCAGACGGCACGGCTCGTTTTCGTCTGCACGGGCGGCTGGTATCTGCTGTCCATCGACGCATCGGCCATGAGCTTCTTCTGGCTCGCCGCGGCATCGATGGTGCTGCTCGGCGTGCTGTCCGCCGCCAGCGTGCTGCTGACGCGCTGGGGGCCGAAGGGAGGGCCGGTGCCCGAGATAAGACCGGAGCTGTCGTAGATTTGCTCAGCGTCCGCGGCTGCGCGATGGACAGGACAGGAAGACAGGTCTTGGCGGATCGATCATCCTCGGCTAGATCAGAGGGGCAGGCGGGCGTAGTTCAATGGTAGAACGGCAGCTTCCCAAGCTGCATACGAGGGTTCGATTCCCTTCGCCCGCTCCATATCTTTATTTTTTCCGCCGTTCGCTTGTCCTTCATCCCTGTTTGGCTGAGTGGCCGCTTTATATGACGGCCGAGCGGCACAGATATTAACGATCGATTAACCATCCCGGTCCAGCCTGCATCCGTGCGGTGGAACCGGAGACGATTTGGGGACCGGCAGCCGCATCGAAAGGCCGTCCGGCGTAACGCCCGGGCGGCTTTTTGCAGAGCCGCGTGCTTCCCACCTGATCTGCGGTTTAACGGAACGACCTGATATATTGAACGGTTGAACTCGTTTGGGAAGGAGCGCCGCAAATGGAGCGCTATTACGCCGTCGCTATTGTGACCCTGCTGAGCGGTCTTCTTCTGTTTGCCATGTCCCTGTTTGTCGCGCGGGCACATGCCAGAACCGGCATCCTGGCGCCGACGATGACAGGAGATCCGCTGCTCGAACGTGCCGTTCGTGCTCACGCCAACACGCTTGAATGGCTCCCGATTTTCCTGCCGTCGATGTGGTTGTTCGCGATCTATTGGAACCCGTCATGGGCTGCGGGTTTGGGCCTGCTGTGGTTGATCGGGCGGATCGTCTATTTCGCCGGCTATGTTTCCGAAGCCGGGAAACGGGCGCCGGGCTTCTTCATCCAGGCACTGGCCGCCTTTGCACTGTTGCTCGGCGCGCTCGGGCGGATTGTTGACTTGATGCTGGTGGGGGCGTCATAGCGGCTGGTCGACTACACCGCTTTCGCCGCCGCCCGTCCGGCTGTTCGTCCTGAAAACAGGCATCCGCCGAGGAATGTCCCTTCCAGCGAGCGGTAGCCGTGCATGCCGCCGCCGCCGAAGCCGGAGGCTTCTCCCGCGGCATAGAGGCCGGGGATGATCGTGCCGGCCTGTCCGAACACGCGGCCGTCGAGGTCGGTCTCGAAGCCGCCCAGCGTCTTGCGCGTCAGGATGTTCAGCCGCACGGCGATCAGCGGGCCTTTCTCCGGATCGAGGATGCGATGCGGCACCGCGGTGCGGATCAGCCTGTCGCCGATATATTTGCGCGCGTTGTGCAGGTTCATCACCTGCGCGTCCTTCACGAACGGGTTGGCGATGCTGCGGTCACGCGCCTCAATCTGTTCCTTGATGCGATCAAGCTTCAGCAGGTCGGTGCCCACGAGCGCGTTCATCGCCGCCACGAGGCTTTCGAGATTGTCGCGCACGATGAAATCGCTGCCGTGCTCTTTGAAAGCTTCCACCGGCGCCGGTGCGCCTTTGTTGGTGGCGCGGCGGGCGGTTTGCAGCCAGCTCTTGCCGGTCAGGTCCGGATTCTGCTCCGAGCCTGACAAGGCGAACTCCTTCTTGATGATCGCCTGCGTCAGGATGAACCAGGAATAGTCGTAGCCGGTGGACTGGATATATTGCAATTGCCCGAGCGTGTCCGAGCCGGGAAACAGCGGCGCCGGCAAGCGTTCGCCGGTCGCGTCGAACCACATGGACGACGGCCCCGGCAGGATGCGGATGCCGTGCTGCGGCCAGATCGGATTCCAGTTCTCGATGCCCTCGACATAATGCCACATGCGGTCGCGGTTGATCAGCCGCGCGCCGGCGGCCTCGGTGATGCCGATCATGCGGCCGTCGACATGGGCGGGAACGCCCGAGATCATGCGCGTCGGCGGCAGGCCGAGGCGCTGCGGCCAGTTCTGCCGCACGAGATCGTGATTGCCGCCGATGCCGCCGGAGGCGACGATCACCGCCTGCGCGCGCAGCGAAAATTCACCGACGACCTGGCGCGAGCTGCTCGCGCCGCGCTCATTGTTCGCCGGTTCGAGAAGGGCGCCGCTGACGCCTTCGACGGTCCCGTTGGTCATGGTGAGCGCATCGACGCGGTGGCGGAACCGGAATGTGAGCAGGCCCTTCTTCACGGCCTCGCGCGCCCGCCGCTCGAACGGTGCGACGATGCCCGGCCCCGTGCCCCATGTGATGTGGAAGCGCGGCACCGAATTGCCGTGCCCCATGGCGTCGTAGCCGCCGCGCTCCGCCCAGCCGACGATGGGAAACACGCGATGTCCCATGGCGCGCAGCCAGTCGCGTTTCTCGCCGGCGGCGAAAGCGAGATAGGCTTCAGCCCAGCGGCGCGGCCACAGATCTTCGTCACGGTCGAAGCCGGCCGACCCCATCCAGTCCTGTCGCGCGAGGTCGTAGGAGTCCTTGATGCCGAGCCGGCGCTGTTCGGGCGAGTCGATGAAGAACAGCCCGCCGAACGACCAGAATGCCTGCCCGCCGAGGCTCTGTTCGCCCTCCTGGTCGAGCACGATCACGCGCTTGCCGGCGTCTGCGATCTCCGTTGCGGCCACGAGGCCCGCAAGCCCCGCGCCGACGACGATGACATCCGCATCTGTCGTCACCGATTCTCCCCCATGCCAGTCATGACGAGGGATTGAATGGGGCGCGGGAACTTTGGTCAACAGGAATCACGGAACAAGCCGGCGGTGTTTCGCCGGTCGGTTTCGGCAACTGCATCCCGCGCGCAACACTCGGTTCGAATCGTTGCGCAGCCATCATGTGCGGCTGGACAAAAATACGTTTCGCCAACAGGCTGACAAAGCTCTGCATCGTCAGGGCAGGTGGGGCTGGGTCGACAGGTTTGGGGCTGACCATGAGGTTCGTGACAGGTTTGCTGGCGGCGGTTCTGCTGATCGCAGGCGTCGGTGCAAGCCATGCGGTGGTGCGCATCGCGGACGATCGCGGCGGCCGGATCGGAACCTATGTCGATAAATACCAAAGCCTGCGTTCGTCCGGCGAGACCGTGGTGATCGACGGCCTGTGCGCCTCGGCCTGCACCATCGTGCTCGGTGCGGTTCCGCACGATCGGATCTGCGTGACGCCGAATGCCATGCTCGGTTTTCACGCCGCCTGGGATATCGGCGGGAACGGTCGCGCCGTCACCAATCGCGAGGCCACGCGGATGCTGTATGCGATGTATCCGACCAATATTCGCCGCTGGATTTCCAAGCGCGGCGGCCTGCGCCCGCAGATGATCTTCCTGCGCGGCCATCAGCTCGCGGGCATGTACAGGCCCTGCTACATGGACGCCCACGCCGCGGCGCGGTGAGGGCTGCGGCTTGCCGGCGCCGCTGTCTCGGCCTATCGGAAGCCTGAATGCGGGCGTCCCGGCGCGGATGTCTGCGAATTGAGGTTGATCGATGCAGCCGGCATCCGGCCCTGACAATGAGGCACCGCAGCCGTCCCGTGCAACGACGGTGATCGTCGGCGGTGCCGCGGTCATCACCGGGTTGCTTGTGGTCGGCGCTGCCGGCCTGTGGGCCTGGTACGGTACTGCCGTGTTCTTCGAGATGGTGAAGAGCGGCATTGCTGCCTGCATGTGAGTTTCGGGGATTTTCGACAATGAATCGCTCTGCCCGCCCGCTTGTCATCATTGCGGCTTTTGCCGGCAGCCTTGCCGTGGGACTGCTGCTGGTGCTGTGGCTGTCCGGCGGTTTCCGCGGCATCGCCGCGCCGGCGGCCATCGGCGGACCGTTCCAGCTCACCGATCAATCTGGCCGCAAGGTCACCGAGCAAAGCCTCAAGGGCAAGCCGACGCTGATTTTCTTCGGTTTCACCCATTGCCCCGATATCTGCCCGACTTCGCTGTTCGAGATGTCCGAGGTGCTGCGCGCGATGGGCAAGGACGCCGATCGCCTGAACACCTATTTCGTCTCGGTCGATCCCGAACGCGACACGGCGGCGGTCATGAAAAATTACCTGTCCAGCTTCGATCCGCATCTGGAAGGATTGACGGGCACGCCGGATGAGGTGGCCAGGATGATCACGGCTTATCGCGTCTATGCGAAGAAGGTGCCGACCAAGGACGGCGACTACACGATGGATCACACCGCGCTGATCTATCTGATGGACAAGGACGGCAATTTCGTCGCACCGTTCAACCTCAAGCGCAGGCCGGAAGAAGCGGCGGCGGATCTCAAGCGTTATTTCTGAGCGGGCTTGGGTAATTGAAACTTGTCCCGGACGCGATGCAGCACTCAGGCGAAGCGAAGCTTCGCCGCCAGTGCTGCTTCGCAGAGCCGGGACCGTACCGAACGCCGGAGCTTCGTGCGATCCCGGCTCTGCGAAGCGGCATAAGAATGCCGCATCGCGTCCGGGATACGGCTAACGATATCCGGATATTCTCTTAGTGCGTTCGGCAGCCTTCGGCCGGACAGCGATGCCGCCGGCGCGGTGGACCAGCCCGTGTTCCGTCTTTTCCCAATGGTAGCGGCGCGCCCAGAACTGCCAGAGTGCCCGCCAGCAGGCGATCGACAGGCATCCCCAATAGACCGGCGTCAAAGCCAGCACCCAGCCGTCGCGGAGACGGTCGCGGCGCATCAGCCCGGCGATGCCGAGGATGCATGTGGTCATGAAGCCGCAGGTCATGGCCAGCAGATGCAGGAGCGTGAAACGGTTGCCGAGCAGCCAGCCGCTGTCGGCAAGGATCAGGCAAACCAGCAGCTTGATCGCCAGCAAGGCGAAGGTGAGCGAGGTCAGGATGTTGCCGCCGAAGATGATGTTGAAGGCCAGGAAACCGCGCGGGCCGGCATCGGCCCAGAGCCGTGCAGGATCGCGCATATGCACACTCCAGGTCTGCATCCAGCCTTTCATCCAGCGCGAACGCTGCCTGAGCCATGCGCCGAAGGCGATGGGGGCTTCCTCCAGCGTGACGGATAGGATCGTCACCGATCGATAGCCTGAGCGCGCCAGGCGCATGCCGAGATCGGCATCCTCGGTGACATTGTAGGCATCCCAGCCGCCGATTCGGCGCAGCACATCGATGCGGAAATGGTTCGACGTGCCGCCGAGCGGCAACGGCATGCCGAGGGCCGCGAGTCCGGGCAGAAAAACCGTGAACAGGCTCGCATATTCAATCGTCGCCATGCGCGACAGCAGGCTGTGCATGAGGTTGTCGAAATGCAGTCCGGCCTGAACGCATGCGACAGCAGGGCCATGCTGCCGGAATGCGTTCAGCGCGGCCCGCAATTGACCGGGGTCGGGATCGTCCTCGGCATCGAACACGGTGAGGAAGCTGCCGCGCAGGAAAGGCAGGGCGAAATTCAGCGCTTTCGGCTTCGTTTTCGGTGCGCGCGCAGGCGCGATGAGAACCCGGATATGCGGACCCGGCCTGGCGCGGGCCACGGCCGCGCGGGTCCGCAGGTCGTCGGGTTCGAGCACCAGCACGATGTCGAGCTTCTCTCGCGGATAATCGAGCCGATCGAGCGCCCGCAGCAGGCCCGGGACGGAGGCTTCCTCGCGATAGAGTGCCGCGACCACCGAATAGATCGGCAAGGCGTCGTCACCCGGCGGTGGCAGCGATGGGGCCGATTGCGGTGGTATCAGCGCGCAAACCAGCCGGAGCAGTGAAAAGGCCAGAAACCACAGCGCCGCAAGGCCGCCGATGATGTCTGCCGTCAGCATCGGTTGCAGGGCCGCGAATACGAGACAAGGCAGCGTGATGAGCAGTTTGGTTCGCAGCCCGTGGCGCCAGCCCATGGCGGCTTTGGCCGACATCGCCGATCGTTGCCGTGCCAGCCCTTCGGCCGCGGAGCTTGCCAGGATGTCACCGGCCTGTTCGGTCAGATAGGCCCGCAGATGCGCATGTGTGGTCAAACGGAGCCGCGCGATGAGCGCAGGACAACTCACGGACAACTGCGTCAGTCGGCGCGCGGCGAAATTTCTGGGGGCCACGGTCCAGTGCAGCCGGTCATGGCGCCGGAGCGGCAGGATGTCGGTTTCGGCGATGGCGGGAAGGCGGACATCAGGTAGAGGGCAATGGCCGCGCCCGACATCCGACAGGTCGTCGAAACCAAGGCCGAGATGCCGTGCCAGATGTTGCAGATAACGTGCCTCGCTGATCACGCCCCACTGGATGAGAACCCGGTCGGCACCGAGATTGAGTTCGCGGCTGCGCTGTTCGGCCGCGTAGAGCAGGGGCGCGGCGAGAACACCACGCAGGCAGTCGAGTTCGCTGGCTGGTTCGTCAGGCTGGCTTCGGTTGCCCGATGCCGGAAGGGCGGACGTGATTTGCCTACCGGCGGGAGCTGCTTGACGATGAACTGACTGCGGCACACTCATGCAACGCCCCCACGCCACATACGATGCGACAAACGCCCTCGCGTCTCCGGCGGGATGGTCTATAAGACCGCAACCGGATCCATCTTTATGCAACCACGGATGGTTAACTTTATCAACCAGCTACTTCTGCGGCGCGTGTGCGCCGTTCTGTGTGCGGCTTGCCTTGCCGGTGCCCTGCTGCCGAGGGCAGTGCGGGCGCAGGCTCCGGTGCCGCCGCTGGCGCCGAACCTGTCGCTGCAGTCGGGTAACCAGCCGGGTGCGCAGGCCGTGCCGGGCTTCTGGGATCCGCGCCGCCGCCCGGAGCGGCCGGACCTGTCGCGCCTGACCGTGATCCGCTTCCTCACCGAAACCGATTATCCGCCGTTCAACTATACCGGTCCTGACGGCAATCCGGCCGGTTTCAATGTCGATCTCGCGCGTCAGCTCTGCGAGGAGATCAAGGTCACCTGCACCATCCAGATGCGCCGCTTCGAGACATTGCTCGATGCCCTCGCCAGCAATCGCGGCGATGCCATCATCGCCTCCATGGCGGTGACGCCGGCGATCCGCGCCCGCGTTGATTTCACTGATCCTTATTATCGTGCGCCGGGCCGCTTCGTGGCGCGCAAAAACGCTGTGATGCAAGAGATTCGGCCGGAATATCTCGAAGGCAAAAAGGTCGGCGTCATCGCCGGTTCTGCCCATGAGGCATTTCTCAAAGCGATGTTCACCGATGCCGTGCTGTCCCCGTTCCCCGATGACGAGGCGCTGCGTCAGGCGCTCAAGAAGGGTGAGGTCGATGTCATTTTCGGCGACGCGATCTCGCTGGCCTTCTGGATCGGCGGCACCGCTTCCGAGGATTGCTGCGCCTTCAGCGGCGGCCCCTTCATCGAGAGCCGCTTTTTCGGCGAGGGCATCGGCATCGCCGTGCGCAAGGGCAACGACACGCTGCGCCAGGCGCTGAACTGGGCGCTGTTTCGCACCTGGGAAAAAGGCCGCTACACCGACCTGTGGCTGAAATATTTCTCGGTCAGCCCGTTCTGATTTTCTTGATCCGCGGTTTGGCATTTCGGTGCGGAGCCGCTAGGTTCCGCGGCCCGGAGGCCCATCACGATGTTGACTGCTGAATCCACCATGAGCCCGAGCGAGTTGCGTACGCTTGCCGAGAATTCCAATGCCTGGCCGTTCGAGCAGGCAAAGGCGTTGGTGAACAGGCTGAAGAAACATCCGAAGGACGAGGTGCTGTTCGAGACAGGCTATGGTCCTTCGGGCCTGCCGCATATCGGCACCTTCGGGGAAGTCGCCCGCACCACGATGGTGCGCCATGCCTTCCGCGTGCTCACCGAAGACAAGATCAAGACGCGCCTGCTCGCCTTCTCTGACGACATGGACGGCTTCCGCAAGGTGCCGGACAATGTGCCGAACAAGGAGATGCTGGCGCAGCATCTCGGCAAGCCGCTGACCAGCGTGCCGGACCCGATCGAGGAGGGCATCTCCTTCGGTGCCGCGAACAATGCGCGCCTGCGCGCCTTCCTCGATCACTTCGGCTTCGACTACGAATTCGCCTCGTCGACCGACTACTACACATCGGGCCGCTTCGATGCGACGCTGCTGAAGATGCTGGAGGTCTATGACAAGGTGATGGGGGTCATCCTGCCGACCCTCGGCCCGGATCGCCGCGCGACCTATTCGCCGTTCCTGCCGATCAGCAAGACCACGGGCGTCGTGCTGCAGGTGCCGATGATCCGCCGTGACGTGAAGGCCGGTACCGTCACTTATATCGATCCCGACACCGGCGAGGAGGTCGAAACGCCGGTCACCGGCGGCGCCGTGAAGTGCCAGTGGAAGGCCGACTGGGCGCTGCGCTGGGCCGCACTCGGCGTCGATTATGAAATGGCCGGCAAGGACCTGATCGATTCCGTCAAGCTGTCCGGCAAGATCTGCGCGGCCCTCGGCGGGACGCCGCCGGAAGGCTTCAATTACGAGCTGTTCCTCGACGAGCACGGCGGCAAGATTTCGAAGTCGAAGGGCAACGGCCTGACCATCGACGAATGGCTGCGCTACGCTTCGCCGGAATCGCTGTCGCTGTTCATGTATCGCGAGCCGAAGGCGGCGAAGCGGCTGTTCTTCGACGTCATTCCGCGCAATGTCGATGAGTATCAGCAATTTCTCGACGGCTATCATCGTCAGGATGCCAAGCAGCGGCTGTCCAATCCGGTCTGGCATCTGCATGCCGGCGATCCGCCGAAAGTGGACATGCCGGTCACGTTCCAGTTGTTGCTGACGCTGGTGTCGTCGTCGAATGCGGAGAATGCCGAGACGCTGTGGGGCTTCATCGGCCGTTATCGGCCGGGCGTCACCGCGCAGACGCATCCGAAGCTGGATGCCATGGTGGGCTACGCGATCAACTACTATCGCGATTTCGTCGCGCCGACGAAGACCTTCCGCGAGCCGACCGACGTGGAGCGTGTGGCGTTGCAGGACCTCCGCGATGCGCTGTCACGCCTTGCGGCGGATGCCAGCGCGGAGGACATCCAGAACACGGTGTATGAGATCGGCCGCCGCGAACCGTTCCTCGATCACAAGAAGCCGGCCAAGGACGGCCGTCCGGGCGTGTCGCTCGACTGGTTCAACATGCTGTATCAGGTGCTGCTCGGCCAGGAGAAAGGCCCGCGCTTCGGCTCCTTCGTGGCGGTGTACGGCGTTGCCAACGCGATCAGCATGATCGACGGCGCACTGGCCCGGAGCGCGTAAGGAACGAGCGTGTAGTTAGCGACGATGCTCCTTCTTCACCTCTCCCCATCGGGGAGAGGTTAGAAAGCAGGCTCACTGGCTGGCCCAGACGATGCGGGCGATCCATTCGATGTCCTGCACGGCGAAGCTGCGGTCCGGATGGTTCGGATTCAGCGATTGCAGTTCCAGCAGCTTCGTGGTGCGGCGCTTCAATTCCTTGGCCATCACCTCGCCGTCCTTGGTCTTCACGACCACGCGGTCGCCCTTGCGGATCTGGGCGCCGGGGGACACCACGATGATGTCGCCGTCGCGATAAGCGGGCTTCATTGAGTCCCCGGAAATCTGCAGCGCATAGGTGTGTTCGTCGTTCACCGACGGCAGGCCGACTTCGCCCCATCCCTTGCTGCCGACCGGAAAGCCGGCATCGTCGAAATAGCCGCCTTGTCCCGCCTGTGCGAAGCCGAGCAGCGGGACCGATTGCACGATGCGCCGCGTGCCCTCGATCAGTGCGACAAACGAGTCGATCGGCACATTGGTGGCAGTGAGCGCCTTCGAAACCGATTCGGTGGAGGGCCAGCGCTCGCGCCCTTCATTGGTGATGCGCTTGGACTTGTTGAAGGTGGTTGCGTCGAGGCCCGCTTTTTTGGCGAGCGCCGACGGTGTCATACCGTTGCGTTCGGCAAGCAGGTCGAGCGCGTTCCAGATCTGGGCATGGGTGAGCATGGGTCTCGTCCCTTGGTGAGGTGCTTGGTGTCGTTCTTGGCGTGGTCGTCATGTGATCCCGGCCCTGCCTGCGATCAGGCCCGTGAGTCGTTTATTATTTAGGAATTATTGCCGTGGTTCTGTCGTTTTCGCAACTGGGATTTGAAAAAAATGTGCGGCCTTGAGTTGCGCCGGCGCCGCCGATACGGTCGACCGCCGGCCCCCGCCAAAATGACCGATTGCGGGTTGTCCGCGCTCCATCGAGAACAACCAGGAAAGTCCGGGCGGTTGCGCAGCATCTATAAAATCTGTCCGGCCCCGCAATGGCGCGAAGCCGAGCGTCAGGGCGTCTACCGCGGCAGTGCCGACGACGCCAGAGACGGTTTCATTCACTTTTCCACCGCCGCGCAGCTCGAAGATACGCTCAGGAAGCATTATGCCGGCCAGGGCGATCTGTTCCTGATCGCAGTGGACCGGGATGCGCTCGGCGATGAATTGCGCTGGGAGCCGTCCCGCGGGGGCGAACTGTTTCCGCATCTTTATGGCGAGCTTGATCTCGGTACCGTCACCGCCGTCATGGACCTGCGCATGCGCGCCGACGGCAGCCATGTCATTCCGGAGTTGTCTTAAGTGATCCGTGCCTTCGATGCCCTGTCCCTGCCGATGCTGCGCATGCTGGACCCGGAAGATGCTCACCGCCTTGCCATCCGTGGCCTGAAGATGATGCCCTACGCCAGGCCGCGGCCGGACGATGCGAAGCTCGCCGTCCGCGCCTTCGGCTTGAATTTTCCGAATCCGGTCGGCATTGCCGCCGGCTTCGACAAACACGCCGAAGTGCCTGACGCGCTGCTGCGTCTCGGTTTCGGCTTCGCTGAAATCGGCACGGTCACGCCGAAGCCGCAGCCCGGCAATCCGCGTCCCCGCCTGTTTCGCCTCGAACGCGACGAAGGGGTGATCAACCGCTTCGGTTTCAACAGCGAGGGTGCCGAACCCGTGTTGCAGCGCCTCGCGGCGCGCGCCGGGCGCGGCGGCATCGTCGGCGTCAATGTCGGGGCCAACAAGGAGTCGGCGGATCGCACCCAGGATTATGTGAAGCTGATCGAGACATTCGCGCCGGTGGCGAGTTACTTCACCGTCAACGTGTCCTCACCGAACACCCCCGGGCTGCGCAACCTGCAGCAGGCGTCGGAGCTTGACGATCTGCTCGCCCGCGTCATCGAGGCGCGCGAACGTGTCCGCAAGACGGCCGGCGACTCGCCGGTTTTGCTGAAGATCGCACCGGACCTCAGCCTGGCTGATCTTGACGACGTCGTGCATGTGGCGCGCTCGCGCGGCGTCGACGGGATGATCGTCGCCAACACCACCATCGGCCGCCCGCCGAGCCTGCGCGAGCGGGCGAAAGCGGAAGAAACCGGCGGCCTGTCTGGCCGCCCGTTGTTCCGGCTCTCCACCCGCATGGTAGCCGAGACATTCGTGCGGGCCGAAGGCGCCTTCCCGCTGATCGGCGCCGGCGGCATCGATAGCGGCGGCGCTGCGCTGACCAAGATCCGCGCCGGCGCCAGCCTGATCCAGGTCTATTCGTCGCTGGTTTATAAAGGGCTGGGACTGATCGATGCGATCAAGGCCGACCTGTCCTCAACACTGCTGCGCACGGGACGCGATTCGCTGTCGGAGATCGTCGGCGCGGATGCCGCGACGATCACGGCCGAGGACTGGCCGATTTGAACCTGCCCCTCATGGTGAGGAGCGCGCACTTGCGCGCGTCTCGAACCATGAGATGATTGGGCGCTTGCGCCCGCAATCATCCTTCGAGACGCATGCCTGCGGCATGCTCCTCACGATGAGGGTGGAGTAAAATTACCCGAACGTCGCTCTCATCAACGCCGGATACCGCATCGCCTGCAGCCCGCCGCGCGCGATGTAATGCACCAGCAAGGCTGCCCACAGTCCGGCATTGCCCCAGGGCCGCATCAGAAACCATGCCGTCAGGAAACACAGCAGCGACAGCACCATCAGGTTGCGCATGTCGCGTGCCCAGGTGGCGCCGATGAACACGCCGTCATAGGCGAAGGCGAATACGCCGAGCACCGGCGCCAGCGCCACCAGCCAGAGAAAGTCGCGCGCCAGCATCCGGATATCGGCACTGGCGGTCATCGCATCGATCAACGCGCCGCCGAGGGTCGCATAGATCGCGCTCAGCACGAGCGCGAAGCCGAAGCCCCACAGGATCACCAGCCTGACAGCACTGGTGAAGCCGATCCTGTTGCGGGCGCCGTGGGCACGGCCGCACAGCTGTTCGGCTGCATTGGCAAGACCGTCGAGAAAGAATGCGCTGATCAGCAGGAAATTGTTGAGCACCGCATTGGCGGCAAGGGTCCGGTCGCCGGCCCGTGCGCCTTGTGCGGTGAAGAACAGGAATGCGGCGATCAGCGCGGCGGTGCGGATCATGATGTCGCGATTGACCGCCATCACATGCTTGAGCTTGTCGCGCGCCAGCAGAACAGCCCATGGCTGCGTGAGCGTCCCTCCCGTGAGCCGCCACGCGATGGCGAGGCCGAGCAGGAAGCCGCAGCCCTCCGCGACGATCGCCGCCAGTGCGGCGCCCGCGATGCCCATATCGAGCACCAGCACGAACAGCAGCGTCGCCGCCATGTTGATCGCGTTGATGGCGATCTGCACGCCGAGCGCCAGGCTCGCGCGCGCCCGGCCGACCAGCCAGCCGACCACGACGAAATTCGACAGCACCAGTGGCGCCGACCAGATACGGATGGTGAAGTAGCGATGTGCCGCTTCGGTCACGCCTTCGCTGCCGCCCATCGCGGTGAGCAGCGCGGCGGCGATGGGAATTTGCAGCAGGATCAGCAGCCCGCCGATCGCACCGGAGATGATGAAGCCGCGCGGCAGCAGCGCGCGCAGCTCCTGCTTGTCGCCGGCGCCCAGCGCCTGTGCGGTGAAGGCGACGGTGCTCATGCGCAGGAAGCCGAACAACCAGAACAGGCAGTCGAACAGCACCGATGCCATCGCCACGCCGCCGAGCAGCGTGGCGTCGCCGAGTCTGCCGATCGCCATGGTGGCGACGATGCCGAGCATCGGCGTGGTGAGATTGGCCAGCATCGCCGGCCCGGCGATGGCGAAGATGTCGCGGGTGGCGACGGGGTGGAAAGATGGAGAGGAAGTGCCGGTGGTCATCGTGCAGGAAACTGTTTCTGTCGTTGCCCGGCTTGACCGGGCAACCCAGTAAACTGCAACGGGAGTGATGAAGCACAGGCGCCGACGTTTACCGCGTTATCCGCTTTCGCGGGTGACGACAGCTTGAGACGCCGTCAACGGCTTGAGCTGAACAGGCGCGAGATGAACCAGATCGGCACCACGATCACGGCGCCGAGCAGGAAATAGCGCCACAGTCCGCTGATGGCGTCGTAGCCGAAATCATAGATCCACTGAAACAGGCGGCGGATGCTGGTGACGATATTCCACGGGTCGAAGCCGATGGCGGCCAGCACGACGCCGACCAGGATCGACAGCAGCACGAGGCGGCCGAGCACGGCGAGCGGCGAACCGCCGAGAAAGCGGGACAGGCCGTCATGGCTCGCCGGCAGGCCCTGTCCGGAAACGCCGCGTGTCTGGTCTGTCTGCATCGTCGTCTCCTGCGCGGGATGCGCGCTGATCATAGTCGGTCGGGGAAAGATGGGGAATTCGGCCGTGGCGTCAAGATGCGGCGGGAATCGGGATGTCTTGCGGAGACAGGTCCGTGATATAGCCCCGCTCCGGGTGAAAGGCGCCCTTCGGCGCATGCCCTCAACGCTGTTCGGTCTTCATGGCCTCCGCCGTCATGGCTCCCGTCTTCATGTCATCCGGCGAAATGATCGCCGACCGCCGGTTCGATTATGGACGCGATCTGGAATTGCGCGGTGATCTTGCGGGGGCTGCCGACCTGTTCATACAGGCGGTCGAGCTTGCGCCCGGCTTCGCCTCGGCCTGGTTCGCGCTTGGCGATGTCCGCGAAAAACAGGGGGACGTCGAGGGCGCCATCGAGGCGTTCAGGCGGGCCAGGGCGGTCGATCGCGGCGATCTGCTCGGAGCAGGCTTGCGGCTGATGCGACTCGGCGCTGCTACGCTCGCGGCGATGCCGCCGAGCTATGTCACCGCGCTCTACGATCAATACGCCCCGAAATTCGAGCAGTCCCTCGTCGGCGAACTCGGCTATTGCGGGCCGGCATCGCTGTTCGATGCGGTGCGAACCGTCTGCGCGGCGCGTTCGGCGAGGATGGCTTTTGCCTGCGCGATCGATCTCGGTTGCGGCACCGGCCTCGCCGCACGCGCGTTCGCGGAGCAGGTCGAGGTTTTTATCGGCATCGATCTTTCCGCCGGCATGATCGAGCAGGCACGGACGACCGGTCTCTATGCGATGCTGGAAACAGCCGATGCCCTCGATGGCTTGCGCCGGCAGCGGGATGCCAGTGCCGATCTCATCCTCGCTGCCGACATGATGATCTATCTCTACGATCTTGTGCCGCTGTTCGCTGAAATTGCCCGTGTGTTGAAGCCGGATGCGATGTTCGCATTCACGGCGGAAACACATGAGGGCGCGGGCGTCGTGCTGGGGAACGGGCTGCGTTACGCTCAGAGTGAAAGATATCTGCGCGACCTGCTTGCCGGCGCCGGACTTGTTGTTGCCAGCCTCGCGCATGCCTCGATCCGGACCGAGCGTGAGGTGCCGGTGCCGGGCCTGGTGATCGTTGCCCGCAAGTGCTGACGGGGCGCACACAAATAAAAACCCCGGCTTTTCAGCCGGGGTTTTGCTGTTTGACGCTTTGTTATCGTGATCAGTATTTCGCAACGACCGGGGTGTTGAAGTGATAGTTCAGGCCGGTGCGCAGGATGTGTTCGGTGACGTGAGTATTGGACACGAACGTGCCGCCTCCAATGAGATTGTCGGCACGGCCGAGATCCACGTAGAGATATTCCGTCTTCGAGGTCCAGTTGGGGCCGAACAGGCCGAGGAACTGGAACGGGGTTTCGAGGCCGGCGCCCGCGGTCCAGCCGCTGCGGGTGGTGTTGAAGCTTGCTTCGCCGCCGGTGGCCAGCGCGAGCTTGGTCTTCACGCCGCCATAGGCATAACCGCCGGTGGCGTAGAACAGGCTGGAGCCGACCGAGTAGCCGAGACGGCCGCGCACGGTGCCGAACCAAGGCAGCTTCTGATCGTAGGCGACGAGGCCGCCGGCGACGACGGTCTTGTTGTCACGCTGGGTCGAGCCCTGGATATCGGCTTCGAGACCGTAAACCCAGTTCGCAGCCTGCCAGTTGTAGCCGATCTGGCCGCCGGCGTTGTAGCCGTCCGGATTCAGGCTGAAATGCTCAGCCGATGAACCGACAATACCGCCCGGCACTCCCAGCGTCGTCGGATTGCGGCCGGTGCCCGAACCGAAGTTGCCGCCGATATACAGCCCGCTCCAATTGGCCGCAGCCACCGGGGTGTAAACGCTGTTGCCGCCGATGCGATAGTTCAGGCCGACGCGGAACAGGTTTTCACGCAGTTCGGTGTTGGCGATCTGGGCGGGCGGGCCGAATTCATCGTGGCGGTTGCCGAGGTCGAGATAGAGATATTCGATCTTGCCGGTCCAGTTGCCGCCGAGCGCAGCTTCTACGCCGCTGCCGACGGTCCAGCCGGTGGCCGTGCGACTGTCGGTGAAGGTGCCGCCGCCGGATTCAGCGATCGTGCTCTTGACGTTGCCGTAAGCGAAGCCGGCGGTCACGTAGCTGAGCACGGGACCGGTGGCGAGGCCGAGACGGCCGCGAACGGTGCCGAACCAATCCGACTTCTGGCTGTAGCTGGTCGGGTTCATGAACAGGACGTCGGCGCCGCCGCCGGTCATGCCGCTGCCCTGGATATCGGCTTCGAGGCCGTAAACCAGCGGGCCCAGGATTGAATCGGTCTGCCAGTTCCAGCCGATCTGCGCACCGCCGAAGCCGCCCTGCGGCGACACGTACAGCGAATCGCCGGTATAGCTATGGGTGACGCGGTCGCGATTGACGCCGACGCCGGCGTTTACGCCCATGTAGAAACCGGTCCAGTTGTAGACCGCCATAACCGGCGCTTTGTAAACGGGGGCTTTGACGGCCATGTCAGCAGCCTGGGCACTGACGGCGGTTCCGATCAGCGCGGCGCTGGCGAGAAGAATACGTTTCATGGTCGACCCCGGGGATTTCAATTGAGCGGGCAGGATAGGGGAATTGCCTCCGGTTGGCTGTATCTGTGCTGCCACACTCCGCCATATTGCGCCCCTTGGCTCATGGAGCCGAAAAGATGCGGTTAAATAAGTGTTTAGCGCTGCCGAACGGACAATGTGCGGTGGCCGTATACCCGTTGCGCGGGCGTTCATTGCATCGGTCATTTTCAGAGAAAATGTCGCGGCCTCGAAGGGATTGCCAACCCCCCCGCGCCCGCACAGGATGCCCCTGGCCGGAGTGATCGCGATCAATGCGACAGCGGCTCAAGAACGCCCGCAAGAGACGGGCATCAGGGGAGAAAATGCGCTATGCCTGTACGCCACCGTTCCGTCCTGACCCTCGCGTCCGGTGCCATGATACTCTCCGTCGCTGCGACTGCGGCTTTCGGGGCGGACAAGAAATACGACCCCGGCGCCAGCGATACGGAAATCAAGATCGGCCAGACCGTGCCGCATAGCGGCCCGGGTTCGCTGTATGGCGTTTTGGGCCGCATCGGCGAAGCCTATTTCCAGATGATCAACGACAAGGGCGGCATCAACGGCCGCAAGGTCAAGTTCATCACGCTGGACGATTCCTACAGCGCGCCGAAAGCGGTGGAGGCGACGCGCCGGCTCGTCGAACAGGAGGAAGTGCTCGCGCTTTACGGCTCGCTCGGCACCGCGCCGCAGACCGCCGTGCATAAGTACCTCAATTCCAAGGGCGTGCCGCAGCTGTTGCTGAACACCGGCGCCTCGAAATGGAACGACCCGAAACATTTCAAATGGACCATGGCCGGGTTGCCGCTCTATCCGACCGAGGCGCGCATTCTCGCCAAGCATGTCGTCAGCGTGAAGCCGAATGCCAAGGTTGCCATTCTCTACCAGAACGACGATTTCGGCCGCGACTTCCTGGGGCCGTTCAAGGAAGAACTGGCAAAGGCCGGCGGAACGGCAAAGGTGATCGCCGAGGTGACTTACGATCTCACCGACCCGACCGTCGATTCCCAGATCATCAATCTCGCGAAATCGGGCGCCGATGTTTTCTATAACATCACGACCGGCAAGGCGACGTCGCAGTCGATCCGCAAAGTCGCCGAACTCGGCTGGAAGCCGCTGCAACTGCTGTCGGCGGGCTCGACCGGGCGTTCGATCCTGAGTGCCGCCGGCCTCGACAACGCAAAGGGGATCGTCGCGATCCGCTACGCCAAGGAAGTCGGCGTGCCGCAATTCGCCAACGATCCCGACGTGATCGGTTTCGAGGAATTGCGCAAGAAGTATCTGCCCACGGTCGACCCCGACAATACCATCGCCTTTGCCGGTTACGGCCAGGCGGTGACGATGGCGGAGATCCTGCGCCGCTGCGGCGACGACTTGACGCGGGCCAACGTGCTGAAACAGGCCTCCACGCTGGCCGGCTTCCACTCGCCGTACTTCCTCGACGGCGTGACCTACAGCTACACGCCGGACAACTACACGCCGATGAAGACGCTCTACATCTCGATTTTCAACGGTAAGGACTGGGATATTTCCGACAAGCCGATGACGGAGTGAGCGGTCTCGGCCCGTAGGGCGGATGGGCGCAGCACATCCGCCGCGGCGCTTGCAGCATGCGACGGCGGCGGATGCCCTTCGGTCATCCGCTCTACGGCTGCTTCTCGCAATAGCAGCCGTGAATGCATACATTCATCGTGTGCCGCCGCGTGAACCTGTTCTCGACCCCTCTCTGCTGCCCGACCATGTCCTGCGCTGGTTCGCCGAGCGCGGCTGGTCGCCGCGTGCGCATCAACTGGCGCTGCTGGAGAAGGCGCGGGCGGATCGCTCGGCGCTGCTGATCGCCCCCACCGGCGCCGGCAAGACGCTGGCGGGCTTTCTGCCGACGCTGGTGGAATTGAGCGATGGCGCTGATGCTAACCTCGCCCCGCTTGCGGGGAGAGGTCGGCGCGCAGCGCCGGGTGAGGGGGACTCTCGGCAAGCGCCGCAGCATGTGGAGAATCCTCCTCATCCGTCGCAACAAGCTGCGCTTGTCGCGCTACCTTCTCCCCGCTCGCGGGGAGAAGGAAGGGGCCTTCACACACTCTACATCTCGCCGCTCAAGGCGCTTGCCGTCGATATCGCGCGCAATCTTGAAGCGCCGATTGCGGAGATGAAACTGCCGATCCGGGTCGAAACCCGCACCGGCGATACGCCGGTGTCGCGGCGGACGCGGCAGCGGCGCTATCCGCCGGATATTCTGCTGACGACGCCGGAGCAGCTTGCGTTGCTGTTGTCGTCCGATGACGCGCCGTTCCTGTTTGCGTCGCTGAGGCGCGTCGTGCTTGATGAGCTGCATGCGCTGGTGACGTCGAAGCGCGGCGATCTGCTCTCGCTCGGCCTCGCGCGATTATGGAAACTGGCACCCGGCATGCGCGCCATCGGTCTGTCGGCGACCGTCGCTGAGCCCGATTCGCTGGCGCGCTTTCTGATGCCGCAGCCCATCGGTGAGAAGGCCGTTGCCGATATCGTTCATGCCGGCGGCGCGGTGGCGCCGGTGGTGGAGATGCTGGACAGCAGGGAGAAGCTGCCCTGGGCCGGGCATACGGCCCGCCATGCGCTGGGCGAAATCTACGATCTCATCAAGGCCAACAAGACCACGCTGGTTTTCGTCAACACCCGCAGTCAGGCCGAGATGCTGTTCCAGGATCTCTGGCGGATCAACGACGACAGTCTCGCCATTGCGCTTCATCACGGCTCGCTCGATGTCGGCCAGCGCCGCAAGGTCGAGGATGCCATGTCGGCCGGCAGGCTGCGCGGCGTGGTGTGCACCTCCTCGCTCGATCTCGGCATCGACTGGGGCGATGTCGATCTCGTCGTCAATGTCGGCGCGCCCAAAGGGGCGTCGCGGCTGATGCAGCGGATCGGCCGCGCCAATCACCGGATCGATGTGCCTTCGCGCGCGGTGCTGGTGCCGGCCAATCGGTTCGAGGTGCTGGAGTGCCGCGCCGCCATCGATGCCGTCGCGGAGAATGCACAGGACACGCCGCCGCTGCGGACCGGCGCGCTCGATGTATTGGCGCAGCATGTGCTCGGCTGCGCCTGCGGCGCGCCGTTTCGGGCCGACGATCTCTATGACGAGGTGCGCTCCGCTGCGCCTTATGCGGAGCTTCCGCGCGCCGATTTCGATGACACCATCGATTTCGTCGCCACCGGCGGCTATGCGCTGAAGACTTATGAGCGCTTCGCGCGCATCAAGCAGGACAAGCAAGGCAGATGGCGCGTCACCAATCCGAAGGTGCGTCAAACGTATCGCATGAATGTCGGCACCATCGTCGAGGAGTCGATGCTGAAGGTGCGGCTGGTGCGTGCGCGCGGCACCGGCCAGGGAAAAGCCGGCGGATCGACCGGCGCGATTGCGCGCGGCGGCCGCATGCTCGGGCAGATCGAGGAGTACTTCATAGAGAACCTCGTGCTCGGCGATACCTTCGTGTTCGGCGGCGAGGTGGTGCGCTACGAGGCGCTGGTCGAGGACCAGGTCTATGTCTCGCGCGCCCATGACAGCGATCCGAAGGTGCCGTCGTATATGGGCGGCAAGTTTCCGCTCTCCACCTACCTTGCCGAACGGGTGCGCAAGCTGCTCGACAACAAGCGAACCTGGGCGGCGCTGCCCGATCAGGTGCGCGAGTGGCTGTCGGTGCAGTCGCGCGTCTCGCATGTGCCCGGCCTGCGCGAATTGATGGTCGAGACGTTTCCGCGCGCCGACAAGTTCTATCTGATCTGCTATCCGTTCGAGGGGCGTCTCGCGCATCAGACTCTCGGCATGTTGCTCACGCGACGGCTGGAACGCGCGCGGGCACGGCCGCTCGGTTTTGTCGCCAATGAGTATGCGCTGGCGGTATGGGGGCTCGGCGATACCTCGCACATGATCCGGCACGGCCGGCTCGATCTCGCCGATCTGTTCGACCCCGATATGCTCGGCGACGATCTCGAAGCGTGGCTTGCGGAATCGGCGCTGATGAAGCGCACGTTCCGCACCTGTGCGGTGATTTCCGGCCTGATCCAGACGCGCTTCACCGATGCGGAGAAGTCGCGCCGTCAGGTGCTGTTCTCCACGGACCTGATCTACGACGTGCTGCGCAAGCATCAGCCCGATCACTTGTTGCTGCGCGCTGCGCGTGCGGACGCGGCAACCGGCCTGCTCGATATCAGCCGCCTCAGCGGTATGCTGACGCGCATTCAGGGGCGTATCGTGCACCGGGAACTCGATCATGTATCGCCGCTCGCGGTCCCTGTGATGCTGGAGATCGGCCGCGAGCAGGTTTATGGCGAGGCGTCCGATGCGCTGCTCGCGGAGGCGGCGGCGGAACTGGTGAAGGAAGCGATGGAATCGTAGGGCCGTAACCCGGATGAAGCGCAGCGCAATCCGGGGCCGGCGGATATGCGGATGCGCTGAATCCCGGATTGCGCTGCGCTTCATCCGGGTTACAAGAAACCATGCTCACCGAGTCGATTCCCGTGGAGACGAAATCCGTCACTGTCGCCGGCATCACGCTGGCGGCGGATTTGTCGGGCGCGCTTTATTGGGAAGAACAGCGGTTGCTGGTCGTTTCCGACCTGCATCTCGAAAAAGGGTCGAGCTACGCCGCGCGCGGCGTGTTGCTGCCGCCCTATGACACCATCGCGACCCTGGGCCGTCTCGGCGCGGCCATCACGGCATACGATCCTGATACGGTGATTGCGCTCGGCGACAGCTTCCATGATCGCGAGGCCCATGAGCGTTTGTCGACGGCCGATCGCGAGGTGTTGGGCGCCTTGCAGGCACGGCGCGACTGGGTGTGGATTTCCGGCAATCACGATCCGGCCTTGCCCTCGGATCTCGGCGGCGCCGTCGCGCATGAGGTTGCCGTCGGCGCTATCACTTTCCGCCATGAACCGACCGGTGCGGCCGGCGAAATCGCGGGCCATCTGCATCCGAAAGCGCGGATCAGCGCGCGCGGCCGCGCGGTGGAGCGGCGCTGTTTCGCGAGCGATGGATTACGCGCGGTGATGCCGTCTTTCGGAGCCTATACCGGCGGTCTCAGCATCCGCGACGCGGCCTTTACGAAAGTGTTCCGGACGTCCGATTTCGTCGCTCATGTGCTCGGCGATCATCGCCTGCACGCGATCGCGGCGTCGCGCTGTTGCTGATCCTGCGCTGTCCGGATTTTGCAGGCGGCGCCAGAGCAGCGGATGATTTTGAAGCGCATCAGTCCCGCCGGAACACGACCGATGCGGCCCAGCCTGACAACAGCGCCATGATGGTGGTCATCACGCCGTAGATTGCGCCGTAGTTGCGTGCGGCGTTGGCGACGAATTGTTCGAAGCCGACCTTGACGATGTCGAAGGCGGTCTCGGTCCGGGCGATGAATGCGCCGTCGGCGAACAATTCGATCCCGATATCGTAGGTACCGATCGGCACTTCGCCGGGAAGCGGAATGGTGGTGCGGAACAAGGTCGGCGTGAGGAATGTCACCGCCGATGTCTGTTCACGGTAAAGACCGTGCTCCTTGCGCAGCCGCACGAAAGCGCTGCGGAACGGGTCGGTGGCGACAACGTCCGCGAAGTCGGTACCGACGCGCTGGGTGAGCAGCACATGGTTGATGCCGATCTGCTGACGGCGACGCACGTCGGCGGGCGCGATGGCATCGATCGGCCGGTTCGAGAACACCGCGAGATAGGACGGCACATTGAGGAACTCGCGCGATTCCGTGTTGATCCAGATGCCGAAGCGGCGCTGCTTGCGCCAGGTGACGAGATCGGTGCGCGGGCCGGAGACGGTGACCACCAGATCGTAGCTGTTGGCGTGGGCCGGCGGGGCCTTGTCGTCCCGCTCGACGGAGCCGAACAGAACCAGCTCCTCGCCGGCATAGTTCGGCGTCACGGTGACGCGGTGGTTCGAAACCGAGACGATCAACCGTTCGGCCCAGGCAGGCGTGATGGCGCCAAGAGCCAATGCGAAGGCAACGGCCGGCCATGCTGCTATCATGACCCGTCGCCCCCGGCCAGTTCGCGGACGGTGAACAGATCGTTCGGATGGATCACCAACTGTACGGCGAAGCGGACGCCGACGGCAAGGATGAGCAGCCCGAGCAGCAGGCGCAGGTGCTCGCCGCGGATCTTCTGGCCGGCGCGGGCGCCGAATTGGGCACCGGTGACACCGCCCACCATCAGGATCAGCGCCAGCACGGCATCGACCAGATGGTTGGTCATCGCATGCAGCATGGTGGCAATCAGCATGGTGACCAGCGTCAGCACCATGGAGGTGCCGATCACCGTGGCGGTCGGTATGCGCAGCCAGTAGATCAGGATCGGGATCAGGATGAAGCTGCCGCCGATCCCCATTACCGCGCCGATGAAGCCGATCAGCAGGCCCACGGCGACGACCGGGATGACGGACAGGTAGATCTTCGAGCGCTTGAAACGCATTTTCAACGGCAGGCCGTGGACCCAGCTGTGGCTGCCGGAGCGACGAAACGAGACGGGATCGCCGCGCCGCAGCCGCATCAGGGCGCGCAGGCCCTCCCAGCACATGGCGCCGCCGACGCCGGTGAGCAGGATCACATAGGACAGCGCGATGGTGAGATCGAGCTGGCCGATCCTGCGCAGCGCGGTGAAGACCCAGACCCCCAATGCGGTGCCGGCAACGCCGCCGGTGAGCAGGACCGCGGCGAGCGCCGGGTCGATGGCACGGCGGCGCCAGTAGGACAGCGCGCCGGAAAAGGACGAGGCGGCGATGTGGCTGGCCACCGAAGCGACGGAAACCGCCGGGGAAATACCGACGAAGATCAGCAGCGGCGTCATCAGGAAGCCGCCGCCGACGCCGAACAGGCCCGACACGAAGCCCACCGCGGCTCCCATCGCCAGGATGAGCAGCACGTTAATCGGCAGGTCGGCGATCGGGAGGTACAGCTGCACGCGCGTTTGCTTCGAGATGGGCCCGCGCTCCGGCCGAAGCCGCGCGCGGCGTTGTTCTTGAGGCGGCGCGGATGAGGGCCGCTGTTTCTCTTAAACGATATCGTTCCCCGATGGAGTTAAAGCTTCACGCATGGATCGCATTTTCGGCCGAATCGAGCGCGGCATTTTCCGTCGTGGTAAATGCCTTGCGCGGGATGCCCGGTCTCAGCTTCTTCGGACGGGATCGGTGACCAGCTTCATGGCCGATGCCTCGTCGCTGCTGAGCCAACGAATTTTCTCGGTGGCGGACATCGCTTCCACCACCGATGAGGAGATACCCATCCTGGTCATGTAGCTGAGCACATGTCCCATCGTGCGTTGCGCGGAGGCTGTCGGATCGGCGCCCGGTGACGGCGAGACGAAACGATGCACCCCGAGCCGCGAGCCCGCGATTCCGATCCGCGTCGTGCCGCCGGCATAGGCCGTCACGCAGGCGCTGGCGCAGAACGACGGCTTGATCCGGCCGTCCGCATCGGCCGTGCCGACCGCCGTGGAGAGGCCATGCGTGCGAATGATCTCGCCCATGATCATCGATTGGCTCAGATTGCCGCCGGGTGACGACAACAGCACGGGGTCGCCGGGCTGCAGTTTGGCTTGCTCGACCTGCCCGCGAAACCATGCCGCGCTGGCCGCGCCGATCTCGCCGGTGATCGCCAGCGCCTTGCGGCGATGGCCGGACCCGTCCGGATCGACGCCATCGATGACCGTCGCCGTCATGCTCGGTGCGATGTACAGGTCTTTCCAATAGGACCAGGCTTCCGGCCTGGAGAGATCCTTGTACATGCGGATGCCGAGGCCGCCGAACAGCAGCAAAGCGAAGGCGATGGTGCCGAGACTCGGCCGCCAGCGATGGATCGGTTCGGGAGGTCGTGGGGGGTGTTGCGCCTGCGGCGGAACGCGCGGCAGGCTCCATGGGCCGGCGGATGAGGCTTGTTGCGGCTTTTGCGGATCGTCACCAGGCAAAGACAAATCGACTTCCTCACGCTTCAGTACATCGAGTCTGATGAAGCTTTGTTGAGGAAATAAGACCGCGGGTTCGATGCCGCGGTCGATTGAAGCAGGTTGGATGTTCAGCCAGTAGGGTGGGCAAAGCGAAGCGTGCCCACCATCGGGAGCAGGGCACATGTCGGTGGGCACGGCGCAAAAGCGCCTTTGCCCACCCTACAACTTCCCTGCAATGACAGCGATCCGTCCGTCTTCAGCGCGAGGCGCGCTTGCTCGTCACGGCCTTCGCGGCCTGCGGTGCGGCGTCCCAGCCGCCGGCAGGCGTAGCGACGTTGACGGCGTCCTCGGGTTGGCCTTCGGGCGTAAACGTCTGGATGGCGAGCTTCGCGGCCGCCAACGATTGCGGATCGAGGCGCTTCGCCACGTCGTCGCGCTTGCGGCCGGCATCGGCGTCGCCCTGGGCGGCGGCGAGGCTGAACCACTTGAAGCTTTCGGCCAGGTTCTGTTCGACACCGATGCCGCGGGCATAGAGGATGCCGAGATTGAACTGGCTGTCGGCGATGCCGCGATCGGCGGCCTTGCGGAACCAGAGCGAAGCGCTCTTGTAGTTCGCGCCCTTGGTGCCGCCGTCGGCATCGAGGACCGCCAGATTGTGCATCGCCTTGGCGTTGCCGTGTTCGGCTGCCTGCATGTAGTAGCGGCGCGCGACTTCGTAGTCCTTCTTCAGGCCGAGGCCTTTCTCATACAGCGTGCCGAGACGGAACGTGGCGGGCACCACACCGGCCTGGGCTGCGCGGTCGTACCACTTGGCGGCTTCCTCATAGCTTTGCGGTACGCCGCGCCCTTCGGCGTAGCGTACGCCGATCTCGAAAGCGGCGGTCGCATCACCCTTCAGTGCGGCATTGCGCAGCGTGATGCCGCCGATGCCGTCAGGCAGCTTTTCGCCCGCGGGAATCGAAACCGCTCCCAGCTTCCGGCCGCTCGGCGGCAGCATCGGCGGGGCGCTGCTGCGGCTCGGTTGCGGGGGGATGCTGCCGGTCACGTCCGACGGGATGTAAGGGACGGGCGCCGCCTGCGGCACCGGCACGGATTGCGGAGCAGGCGCTGCCGCCGGTCCCGACTGCGCGGCCATCAGCGGTTGCTTGTCGATCGGCGTCGGCGAGGTCATCGACGGAGCAGGCGCAGGCTCCGGCGATGGCTGTTGGGGTTCGGATGCCTGCGGCGCATCGAGCTGCAGCGGCTCTTGCGGCAGGCTGTTGTCGGCGATCGACAGTTGCGCGCCGCCGTCATCCATCAGGGTCATCGCCATCTTGAACGAGCCGAGCACGATCACGACCACGCTCACGCCGACCAGCAGCGACCGGATCTTCGAGCTGAACGATGAAGGGGCCGTCTCGCCGTCGGTCGCCGAGACGGATCGGGCAGCTTTCACGCCCTTCGGTTTCTCGCCGGTCGCGGCTGCGGCCTGGGCGGCGCGACGTGCGGCCGCGATAAAGCTGGATGCGCTGGCCGGTTCGGGCGTCGCGCCGGCGATCTCGCTGATGGCATCTTCCGATGCGGCGATGCGTTCCGACGGCGAGGCGCCGCGACCCTGCGGCCGCGTACCGGGTTCGAGCGGATGATCCGGCGGCAATTCCGGATTGACCGCCGGCCGCGGCGATGACGGGCGCTCGGCGGTGATCGGCGGAGCTGCGGGCTTCGGCTTCGGATCGAGAATGTCGCTGATCGCCTTCGACACCTGAACGGCAGATGCCTGGAAGGCCGGCGTCGGCTCATGTGAAATCGCGGTGGCGGCGAAATCGCGCGGCGCGGCGTCGAAATGCGCTTGCGGCGGACGCACCTCGACCTGCGAAGGCGCCGCATGCGGCTTGACCGGGTTCGGCAATTGCGGACGCGGCGGCGCGGCCATGGCGGGCTGCTTGGGGGCCGGCTGCATCGGCGCTGCGGCAGGCGCGGGCGGTGGGGCAGGGCGCGCGCTTGCCGTGCGCAGATCGCCTTCGATCTTCGCCAGGCGATCGACCACATGGCCGAGGGTCGAATGCACGACCTCCAGCGAATCCTGCATGTGGCGGTCGGTTTCCGACTGGCTGAATCGCATGTCGGACAGTTCGCGCTTCAGCGAATCGACGACGCCGGCATCGGCGGAGGAATTGCGTGTGTCGTTCAGCGCCGCGGCGAAGGCCGACTGCTGGCGTTCGAGGTGGCGCAGGATGTCCTGCAGGCCGTCCTCGACGCGGCCGAGATTGGCGCGCGGGTCGGTGATGGTCTCCATCCGCTCAAGCAGATGGGAGACGCGCTGCTCCAGATGCGTGAAGGCGGCTGACTGGTCATTGCCCAGCGGCAGGTGGTCGAGTCGCTGCGCCAGCGCCGCCAGCGCGCTTTCCAGATGGTCGGAGCTCACCGCCTGCGGGCGCTCGCGGTTTTCCAGCGCGGCGGTCAGCGTGACGATGCGCGCTTCGAGCGCGGCGAACATGCTGCCGTCCTGGCTCTGCGCGAGCTGATCGACCTTGGCCGACAGCCGCTGCAGATCATCGCTCAAGCGACCAACCGTCTCGTTCGAGGCGACATTGGAGACGATGGCGCGCAGCGCGGACACCGCGCCTTCGAGCTGCTCCATCGTGCCGGGATTGTCGCTCGAGCGCACGATCAGATCGATCTTGCTGCCGAGATGGCGGATCGCGTCGTCGAAGCCGGCGAGCTGTTCCGCCGGCGTCAGATTTTTCAGCGTCTTGTGGATGTCACCGAGCGCCGTCTCGAGATTGGTCAGGACTTCGGTGCCGATGCCGCTCTGGCCGATATCGTCGATGCGGCGCGACAGCGTGCGAATTTCGTTCTCGATCGCCTCGATCGCGCGGCGCGGCAGTGCATCCGTCACCGCATTGCGGATTTCGCCCAGTTCGCTGCGGAAGGTCGCGATCGACTGTTCGATGCTGGCATTGGGCCGCTGCAGCGCATCGATCTTGCTGGTGATCTGCGAGAGCTGGCGCTCCAGCCCGGACATGTCGGGCATCGGCGGCGTGAGATGCGGTGC
>Ga0153956_1000569_pt1 | contig 39867 bp, 28 predicted proteins | sample TSFL040MetaG_FD_104704 | JGI IMG/M metagenome (GOLD analysis project Ga0153956, IMG submission 104704) | Attine ant fungus gardens microbial communities from Florida, USA - TSFL040 MetaG | ecosystem: Host-associated > Fungi > Mycelium > Unclassified | place: USA: Florida, Wekiwa Springs... | reverse complement strand
TTCCGATCGACGCAAGCCGCAGCCGTAGAGGAGGGCGAGGAGAGCGGCATCGCGCAGCCCCTGCAGGCGGTCATCGCTGAGGCACTGGTCAAGCAGTCTCACAATGTCCTCTTTATCCAGCCAGCGACGCTTGGGAATGTGCTGACCACGAATCGATTTGGTATTTTTGATGCGCAGATAGCGATGATCGCTGATCAGTTTTAACTCCCAGGCCTGAAGTGCGACGCCTTTGAGCATCGATAACATGGCGTTGACCGTATCCGGTGAGCGCTTGTCGACAGTCAAAGCCTCTTTGGCCAACAACAGCCATGGCCGATCGAATTCGCGCCAAGGGATTTGCCGCCAGTCCTCGAGTTTCAATAGTTTTGCAAACCGATTGAGTCTGGATTGCATGACTCGCCGGCTCTGTGCGGAGCCCAGGGTCGCCAGATATAGCGCGGCCGGATTGGTCAACGCGGCCGAATCATCGAGCTGCTCGACGATCAAGCTGGTGGAACTTGAAGAAGTGATATTGGCAGCCATATGAAACCTTGGATCCTAGGTCCGATTTTGCCAAATTATAGCAATTACTTTTGAAAACCTGTATTTACATAAATAATAATATTGAGGGTTTAGCACGTAAAATAACGTATCTTTTGTACAGTACGAAATAATCGGAGACCCCTGCCATGGGCCGGATTGGCGTTTCGGAATACCAGGTCTTTAAGGCGGCCGATCAGCTCGTTGCTGAGGGCGCCCAACCGTCGGTGGATACTGTGCGAGTAGAGCTCGGCAATACTGGCAGCCGCACAACTATCAATAAGTATTTGAAACTCTGGCGCGAGCGCCGGGCCCATCGCGACGCGGCTGGCGCCAATCTCAGCGGTCATTTACAGCAACTCATTGCCGACCAAGCCGAACTCCTTCTGTCTGCACTGGAAGCTGAATCCACCGCGAAATTGCAGGCTAAAACGCAGGAATTTGAAGATACCGCCCAGGCTCTCCATGAAAAGTTCCAACAGCTTGAGCAAGCCCATGCGCAAAGCCAATCGACACTCAAATCTCTGCAAGAAGCGAACGAACAGCAAGCGCTTCACCTTCTTCAGAGGCAGTCCGAACTCGAGGACCTACGCGAGCAATACCAAGCGCAGCGTGAAGCGCTAGCCAAGGAAATCGGCCGACGGGAAACCTTGGAGCGGGCGATTGAAGATCGCGATCACCGGTTGGAATCTGTACAAAAAGAGCTCAAGGCCAGCCATGCCCGTAATGAAATTTTAAGCGAATCCGTTGCCGCCAAAGCTTCCGAGCTGCAGCAACTGCAGCAAAAGGAGCGAGACCAGCGTGTGCTGATTAAAGAAAGGAACGACGAAATTAAGCGGCTGACCCGCGAGATCAGCACCCTTCGCGCCCAAAAGGAAAAAGAGCTTAGGCAGCTGACCCAAAGCCTGGCTGCGCTACTTAGGGACCAAAAAGTAAAGCTGCTGCAGCCCGCCAAAAAGACCGCCAAGTTCGAGTAGATCGACCGAACCGATCGTCGCGGCCTCACACCCATTTAGAACAACGAACCCCTCGCTCAAGGAAAAACAACCCGTTGTATTAAAAGGAAATTTTTCCTTAACTCCAAAAAATGCATTTTGTTGGTTTTATCCCAGATAATCGATTGAAATAATTTATTTAAAATCAATCGGTTATGGGTGGCTATGGGAATTTACCACTCTATATGTGTGAAGAGCCAAATCGGAGTTCATGCGTTCACTAGGGTTGATTGATTTACTTTTCGGAGGGAGAGTCAACAGGGATTATCCTCTGATCGATGTGCCATCAAACTTGTTTAAGCCGGAGCAGTGCAAGTATCGGGCAGGCCCTTTGAATATATTGGGCGAGCTTGGTGGGACTCTGATCGCAATTACTCCCGTAGGTGCGACTCGGGCTATGCGAGGGTGAATCTTAAGCTATTGATTGGAAAGAGAATTGATTTTGCCCAGTCTTTAAGCCTTCCCCTAAATATCCGATAATAATAATTATCGGATATTTAGGGGGGTCCGGGCAGTCATGAGACGGTTACTTTCACAATCCTCGCGCCGCTGAGAAAAAGTGTTATAGCCATCTGCGCGCCACGCAATTTTTATCCGTCTCGCGCCAAAACTTTTCCCGCTTTTCAGCACGCGTCGCCCGCTCAGTCCTTCAATTTTTTAAGCGCGCTTCCTTTGTGCAAGGCGATATGCCCCGTTTTATCGCTGCGCACTTCGTATTGCGGTTCATCGCGACTCGCATGATGCGTATAACCCTTGTAACCCACATCGTGCGTATGGATTTTCATGACCCGGCCGCGAATGTGCCCGGCCTCCGAATTCCAGGTGACGTGATCGCCCACGCTGAATGCCCGCATCGCCGCCTCCCGATTCCGATATCTCGATTTTCAACGCGTCTTCTGGTTTTTTTGCCGCCGGGCGACGGCAATCGCGACGCGCCGGACTCCGCGCGCCTCATTCAAATAGATATACAGCCGTTTCAATTCAACGCTGAATCAACAAAACCATTTGTTTGGACGTCTTTGGCCTATATAGTTCGCTCCAGCAGCCACCGATCGCGAGAGGACTTTTCCAGGATGAGCCGCGCCACAACCATCGCAAATTCCATCAGCATTCCCCCGCGACCGGAAATCCTGGTCGAAATTTCCCGAGAAATGGAGCGGCCGGCCGCGAATGTCGACAAGATCGCCGCCAGCCTGAAGCGCGACGTGACGCTGTACGGCACCGTCTTGCGCATCGTGAATTCCGCGGCGTTCAACACCGGCGGCAACGTCACTTCCGTCGAGCGCGCCATCCTGCTGCTGGGCCTGCATCGCATCGTGCGCATCGTGCAGGTATCGACGCTGCAAACGCAGCTGGGCAAGGCCATGCCCATCAATCGTTTCTGGGATACCGCGACGGAAGTCGCCTACGTCATGTCATCGCTGGCGCAGCAGTTCACCGGCCTGTCGAAGGAGGATGCCTACACCGTCGGCATGTTCCACGACTTCGGCATTCCGCTGATGATGCAGGCCTTCCCCGATTACAAGGGCCTGCTGATGGAGGTCAACCGCAATCCGCTGCTGCGCCTGGCCGCGGAGTCGACGGAGCGCTACGGTTTCAATCATTACGACGTCGGCTACGAACTGGGCAAGCTGTGGAGCGTTCCGGACTCGCTCAACCAGGCCATTTACCTGCAACCGCAACTGGAAGACGTATTCGCGGAAAAGGTTGCCATCGACAACCTGGAGGAAATCAAAACCCTGCTGGCGCTGCTGGATGTCGCCAAGAATATCAGCGGCAACCACCGCAAATTCTGGCGCAGCGCGCACGAATTGACGCAGAACGACGTGAGCCCCGCCTCGCTCGACCATCTTGGCCTGAGCGAGCCCGACTTCGTCGACCTGCAGGACGATTATTTCGAACGCCTGGAGCAGCGGCTGTAAATCGCGCGCCGTCTGCAAAAACGGCGATCATCGGCAGATGATCGCCGCCACGACGACATTTCTTACTGCGCCCTTCTACTCCATTTTCTTTTCGCACTTTCCATTGCTCTTTCCATTGCACTTTTCCATTGCACATCCCTGTCGATTATTTCTGCGCGGACTCCGGCGCGGCGCGCCGACTCCGAACCGGCCTGAATCACGCCCGAATTCCCTTTTATGCGCCCGAATTACAGGCCCGAATTTTTCCGCGATTTTTTTCGCGGCAGAGCCGCGCCGTTAGCCCGCGGCGGCCAGCCCCGCGCGAGCCGGCCGCGAGGCCCTGAGGCGGGAACTTACTCCGCTTCGGTTTCGATGCGGAACTGGCCGGACAGCGTCTTGTGCACCGGACATTTGTTGGCGATCGCGGTAAGACGCTCTTTTTGCTCGACATCGAGATTGCCGATGTATTTGATGCGGCGCCGCAATTCATACACGCCCTCTTTCTGCCCGTGCTCGACCCGCACATCGATATCCTGCAAATCCCATTGCTTGTGGCGCGCATACAGCGTAACGGTAAGCGCGGTGCAGGCGCCCAGCGCCGCCGCGAGCAGGTCGTGCGGCTCGGGACCGCTGTCCTCGCCGCCGTTCGCGACGCTGGTATCGGTCAGCACGCGGTGCGCGCCGATCTCGATGACGTGCTGAAGCTTGCCCTCGCCACGGTGAACGTTGATTTCCATGCTAACTCCTCGATCGACTGATTTAAGAAACCCCTGAAAAACGCCGCGAGCGCACCCGGTTGCCGCGTTCGACGACGCGCCGTTCAGGCGGCCATCGAAACCGCGATGCGCCAGGGCGCGATTATATGGGACGCGGAACCGTAGCGCCGCCCGCCCGCGCAAAACAAGCGCGCCCGTGTTGGATAGCCGAGGGCCGGGCGTCGCGCCCCACATTACCATTTGTTCATTCGCCGCCACCCGCCGCTCCAGTAGACTGGCGCGCCGCGACAGCCCGGCGACGCGCCCTCGCATCCGCCAAGGCTTTCGCGTTCGATGCCGACAACACCCGACGCCGACAACAAAAGAGGTTTTTTCATGGGCAGAACGATGAAGGCTTACCGGCTGCTGGACTGGCAGCAACCGCCGCAACTGGTCGATGTGGAGGTGCCGCGCCCCGGGCCCGGGCAGGCGCTGATCAAGGTGGCCGGCAACGGCCTGTGCCACTCCGATCTCGGCATGCTGTACATCCCCAAGGAAATGGGCGAATCCTTGGGCTGGCGCGCGCCTTTCACCCTCGGCCACGAAGTGGGCGGCTGGGTCGAGGAAGCCGGTCCCGGCGTCGAGGGCTTGCAGGCGGGCGACGCCGTGGCGCTGATTTCATTCAGCTCGGACGGCACCTGCCCCTACTGCGTGCGCGGCATGCAAAACGCCTGCGCGAACGGCGGCGTGGGTCGCGGTTACGGCCGCGACGGCGGCCTGGCGCAATACGTGGTGGCCGACGCCCGCGAGATCATCAAGCTGAAAACCCTCGACCCCGTCAGCGCCGGTCCGCTGACCGATGCCGGCGCCACGTCCTATCACGCGGTGAAGCGCGTGCTGCCCAAGCTGATTCCCGGCTCCACCGCGGTGGTGATCGGCGCCGGCGGCCTCGGCAGTTTCGCGGTGCAGTTTTTGCGCGTGCTCAGCCCGGCGCGGGTCATCGCCGTCGACATGAACCAGAGCCGCCTGGATTTCGCCCGCGAGCTGGGTGCGCACGAAGGCCTGATCGGCGTCGACGACAATACCCGCCAACAATTGCGCGACCTGACCGGCGGTGAAGGCGCGACGGCGGTGCTCGACTTCGTCGGCATCGATGTCAGCATCGCGGCGGGCGTCGGCGCGCTGCGCAAGGCGGGCGCCTTCGCCCTGGTCGGCGCCGGCATGGGCGGATCGACGCAGCCGTGGATGCAGTTCCTGCCGCAGGACGGCGAGGTGTTCACCTTCCAGGGCAGCACCATCGCCGATACGCAGGAAGTGATCGCGCTGGCCGAGGCCGGCTTGATTCGCAACGAGGTCGAGCTGTTTCCTTGCAATCGCGTCGCCGAAGCCTACGACAAACTGCACAGCGGACAGCTGCGCGGCCGCGCCGTGGTCATGCCCAATACCTTCGATTGACGTAAAACCGGGGCGGGCGAAGCGCCCGCCTCACCCCGCCCTTCTCTCTTGCATCACTGTTGCGGCCTTGCACCGCTGGCGGCGGCCTGCTCCGAATCCGCCACGATTTTCGCCAACGCTTCTTCCGCATCGGCCATCGTCTGCGCGTGCCTCCGCCGGCGCCCAGAGTGAAAAAAATCGCGCTGGCAGAATGTCTGGAAAAATGTGCGCGGACAGAAAATTATATTTCGTTTCGCCGACATCACCTCCGCGCAAACCACGGTATTCACCAGCTTTCGTCTCGTCAATCGCCCACATTGAATTCCATCCGGCGCGCGCGGCGAGTTGCCCGGTCGCGCTCGGAGGATTTTCAGGGCATTCCTCAGTTTTTCAGGGCTTCGCCAAGACTGCTTTTTTCGTACATTTTTTCGTACACTTTTCAGTATTTTTTTGTCAGTGTATTTTTTCCGTGAAAAACGCCGCCGTATCGTAGGGCATGGCCACCTCGTCCCGTCCGCGCAGCGCTGACGTGCCCTCGATAAGCGCCCGAATCCGCGCATCGACCTGCTCGCGCTCGCGAGGCGCGAGCGCGGCGATGAAACTGGTGGAATGGACGCGCTTGAAAATCACATCATCGACCGCGCCGCGATGGCTGTTCGCGAAATGCTGTTCGTGCAGTTCGCCCAATCCCGGAAAGGGAAACAGCGTCCGCCATGCGCCGCTGCGATAACGCGGCGCATCGCCCTCCCAGCGATTGACGATGTCGTCGAGGCGCGCCACCCAATCGACCCGTGTGTCGCGCTGGTTCCAGATCAGCCCGAGCCGGCCGCCGGGTTTGAGCACGCGCAGAATTTCGCGCAGCGCGTCCGCATTCGCGAACCAGTGAAACGCCTGCGCGCAGGCGACGGCATCCACCGATGCGTCCGCCAGCGGAATCGATTCCGCGGTGCCGGCCACCACCTCGACATCGGGCAGCAGCGCCGACAATTGCGCGCGCATGGCCGCGACCGGCTCCAACGCGATGACCCGTGCGCCGCTTGCCTGCAGGCGCGGCGTGAATTTTCCGGTGCCCGCGCCCAATTCCAGCGCGACGCTCGCCTCGGACAAACGCAGGCTGTCGCGCAGCCAGGCTTGGATTTCGTCGGGATAGCCGGGGCGCCCCCGCGCATACAGCTCCGCGCCCTTCGCAAAACCGCGCGCCGCGACGGAATGAAGGGTTTGTTCCGGTGATTTCACGATGGCCGGCCTCCGCAGCGATGACGCACGCAGAATGAACAGGCGGCGCGCGACGGTCAATAGGGCTGTTTACGGCCGCCTCCGCTCGGGCAATCGTTCGCACTGAAAAATTAACCGAGCCGGCGCCTCGCGGCCGCGAGAAAAGATGAAGCGTGCCGGGCGTTGATCGAGCGGCGATCTACATCGTCTGCGGTCGGCAATATTACTCAGCGCCCCAATGCCGTCGCGGCACGCTGTCATGCCGCGGTTCGATACGCGCTCAGCCGTCGGAGAAATTTTATATTGGAAAGCGTTGCCGAGGTGGAAGTGCGCCGGCCTGACGGGAGCGTCGAGGCGCGTCGTTTATTGCGGCGCTTTTCAGGAAGTAGCGCTTTTCAGGAGATGTTGTTACCGGAAATGCGCCGCCAACCGGCGCATTTCCGGCACAGCTCAGCCGGCGAGTTCGGGAATGATCCTGGAGAATTTTTCGATCATCGGCATGACCACTTCCGGCCGGTCCCAGTTTTCCATGCTGACGCCGATGTTGACCCGCGCCACGCCCAGATCGCGGTAGCGCTTGAGCAGATCGCCGGTGACATTGAGCATGCTCACCAGGGTGATTTCCACGTCGTCGGGATTGCGGCCGAATTCCGCCACCTGGCGGCGAAAATCCTTCAGCCCCTCCTCCACGCTCGGCATCACCACGTCCACCGGCATCCAGCCGTCGGCCCATTCCGCCGCGTGGCGCACGCCGAGCGGACCCATCGCGCCCAGGATGAATTTCGGACCGCCGATCTGCGCGGGTTTCGGTTCGAACCAGACCGGATCGAAATCGATCAGCTCGCCGTGGTATTCCGGTTCCGCCTCGCGATACAGCGCGCGGGTGGCCAGCACCGTTTCCTTGAGGCCGAGATAACGACGCTTCCAGGGCAGGCGCGTGGCGTTGACGAATTCCTCTTCGTTCCAGCCCACGCCGGTGCCGATGATGACGCGGCCGCCGGACAGGCGATCGAGGGTGGCGATGGTTTTCGCCTGCGAAAACACTTCGCGTTCCATCAACAGCGCGACGCCGGTGCCGAGCTTGAGTTTGGTGGTGACGCTGGCGGCGGCCATCAGCGAAATGTAGGGATCCATCATCTGCTTGTACGGCGCGGGCATTTCGCCGCCGGGCGGATACGGCGTTTTGCGCGAGGTCGGAATATGGCTGTGCTCGCCATACCACAGCGATTCGAAGCCTGCCTCTTCCAGGGTTTTGGCCAGAATTTCCGGCGCCGGATCCTGGACATTGTTCATCGAGCTGAAACCGAGATGCATGATATCTACCGAATTATGTTGATTGATGGTCTGTCGGCGCGGCCCGTCGCGCGACCGCGCCAGCGCTTCAGTCCCGCAATCTACTGGAAAGCCCGGGAAATGGCGATAGTTCGAGACGCGCCGCGATCTCAGCCGGCCAGGCGCCGGCGCCCCGGCCCCTCGTCATCGGGCGGCAGCGCGGCGGCCTGGTCGAAGGCGCGCGCGATCGCCAGCACCGCCTCGTCGATCTGCTCGCGTGTGATGATCAGCGGCGGCGCGAAGCGCAAAACCGTTTCGTGGGTGTCCTTGGTGAGAATGCCGTGGCGCAGCAATATTTCGCACAGGCGCCGCGCGCCGACGCGGCCCGGCTCCAGCTCGACGCCGACGAACAGGCCCCGGCCGCGAATCGCGCGCACCAGCGGCCCGCGCAGCACCTGCAGCCGATGCAGCAGGTAGTCGCCGAAAAACGCCGCGTGTTCGATCCAGCCGCCCTCGACCAGGATATCCAGCGTTTCCAGCGCCACCGCGCAGGCCAGCGGATTGCCGCCGAAAGTGGAGCCGTGATCGCCCGGCGTAAATACATTCATCAGCTCTTCGCGCGCCAGGAACGCGGAGATCGGCAGCAGGCCGCCGCCCAGCGCCTTGCCCAGCATGATGCCATCCGGCTGCACCCGCTCATGCCGGCAGGCCAGCAGGCTGCCGGTGCGGCCGAGCCCGGTCTGCACCTCGTCGCACAACAGCAGAACGCGGTGCTCGCGGCACAGGCGCGCGCATTCGGCGAGATAACCCGGAGGCGGCAGCACGATGCCGCCTTCGCCCTGGATCGGCTCGACCAGAAACGCGGCCGTGTCCGGCGTGATGGCGCGCTCCAGCGCCGCGGCGTCGCCGTAGGGCACCGCGACGAAACCCGGCGCGAACGGCCCGAAGCCGTGGCGATACTGCGCCTCGCTCGACATGCCGATGACGGCGATGGTGCGGCCGTGAAAATTGCCGGCGCAGTGGATGATCTGGGCGCGGTCCTCGGCCACGCCCTTGACCGTGTAAGCCCATTTGCGCGCCGCCTTCAGCGCGGTTTCCACCGCTTCCGCGCCGGTGTTCATCGGCAGCATGCGGTCAAATCCCGTGAGTTCGCACAGGCGCCGCGCCAGCGGGCCGAGCCGGTCGGAATAATAGGCCCGCGACACCACGCCGAGACGGCGCGCCTGCTCGCTCAGCGCTTGCACCAGCCGCGGATGCGCATGGCCCAGGCTCACCGCCGAATAGGCCGACATCATGTCGATGTAGCGGCGGCCCGCGCGATCCCACACATGCACGCCCTGCCCCCGGGTCAGCACCACCGGCAGCGGCGCGTAATTGCGCGCGCAATAGCGCTGCTCCAGGCTCATGCAGGAATCGCTGGCGGCGCTCGCGTCGGCGATGGTGTCGATCAGCGCCTCGATCAACGCGCCGGTGCGGGCTTCGCGGTCGCGATGCGGATTGTACTCGGCGATTTCAACGCCGATTAACGCGGGCTCGTCGACGGCGCGCGCAAGCGCGTTCAGCAATGCCTGCGCACCGATCCCGTTCGGCACCGGCGTCGTCACCGCCGGCGCCTGCTCCGGGTCTACCGCGTCGAGATCGATGCTGAGGCCAAATCCGGCGGTGCCCGAAGTCGCGCGTTGCAGCGCCTCTTCCATGATCGAATCGATGCCGCGCGCCAGCACTTCGTCGCTGCGATAAATACGCACGCCCAGCCGCCGCAGCAATTGCTCCTCCTCCACCTCGAACGCGCGAACGCCGATCAGGCAGAGATGTTGCGGCAGCACGGCGGGACGCGCGCCGTCATCGCCATAACCCAGCAGAGTGGCCAGCGGCATGCCGTGGCGATTGCCGCTCGGGCTGGTCCGCGGCGTGTGCGCGTCCATATGCGCATCGATCCAGATCAGGCCCAACGGCCCGCGCGCGGCCAGGGCCTCGGCGGCGCCGCTCCAGGTTCCCACCGCGCAGGAATGATCGCCGCCCAGCACGACAAAACGCTGGTCCGCGGCGCACACCGCCGACACCGCCGAGCCCAGCTTGCGCGCGAACGCGCGCAGATCGGCATCGCTGGCATCGCTGGCATCGACGCGGATCGTTTCGCGCCACGCCAGCGTTTCTCGCAACCTGCCGCGCGCGATCAGGCGGGAACGCACGCGCTCCGGCCCTTCCGCGCAGAGAGGATCGGGAGCGCCGAGCCCGCAGGCGGCGCCGATCAGCTGGATGCGACAGCTTGTGTTCATGTTCATGCCCCCGTGTTGAGCCGGGCGGGCTTCGCCGCGTTATCTTCCCTGGGTCTTCCCTGGCCGGCCTGATTTATTGGCGGGTTATCTGCTTGGACTGCGCAACTGTTGCCTGCGCCGCAGTGCGTAAAAAAAATTTGAGAAAGAATTCATTCTCGAAACGGCACCGAATTTTTTCGACCCCCGCTTTTTTCAAATCCATTTTTTAAAAAAGCGACTCGCTGAAAAAGCATAGCCGAGCGGCAGGCGCGGCTGAACGTAAAGCCCGGATTTCGAATTATCGAATCGGAATCTCGCAAACAGCGGCTATGCGAAAAAAGCATGATGCGCGGGACAACAAGGCAATCGCGGCCGGCGCATAATGATTGCGCCAATCAAATCAGCGCGAACACCGCAAATCGTTGTCAAACCAGGATGGCGGCTCAGGTGGAGTTTCGGAGCGCACCGACCCGGTCATCGGAGGCAATCATGAATATCACGCATTCGGTCAATGAGCAGAGCAGTAAGCTGAAGTCCGCCGCCAAGGTGCTGGGCGCGGTATCGATCGATTCGTTGGAAGATGTGATGAAAAACAATCTGGAGAGTTACGCTTATTACAACGCGCTCGCCATTCGCCAGCTGCGCTCCGTGGCATCGGTGCACGACACCGAGTCGCTGCGTCAATGCCTCGCGGACAGCATTTCCGCAAGCAGCGAAATCGCCAAGCGGATGATCAGCGACGGGCAATTCCTGCTGAGCATCGGCGCGCGATTCAAGGATGGGCTGAGCCAGGGCGACGAGCCGCGGTGAGAACGAGAGGATCGGAAAACGGACTGTTCGACAGTGAACAGAAACCACGCAGGGAGGAATGACTGCAACGACAGAGGGCTTGCCGATGCCTGCAGCAAACAGCGAAATTCATTCCCTTCTCCACCGGCTGGTCGATAACCTGGTGGCCTATCAAGCGCGCGTCAGCACGGAATTCCTCGATCATCTCGTCAAGCTCGATACCGAACGCGGCATCGTCGACATCGCCGCCGAATGCGGCAGCGGTTTTTTATCCGCGCTCACCGTCAACCCCATGCCACTGCTGGATCAGCAGATCGACTATTGCCGCGATCAGATCGACCTGAATTGCGCGATCCTGCAACGCCTGCAGGGCAATGCGTCGGAGCCGGTGATCAGGCCGGAACCCGAGGATCACCGTTTTCGCGATCCGGCCTGGGACGACTCGGTGTTTTTTTCGTACCTCCAGCAGAGTTACCTGCTGCTGGCCAGGCATGCCCTGCAAACCGTCAGGACGCTGGAGGGCATCAGCCCGCGCCGGCGCAAGCGCCTGGCGTATTTCACGCGCCAGTTCGTCAGCGCGCTGGCGCCCACCAATTTTCCCCTGACCAACCCGGAAGTTTTGCGGCGCACGCTGGAATCGCGCGGTGAAAACCTCATTCACGGCCTGCAGCTGCTGCTCGACGACCACAACCGCAGCACTCGCATCCTGAATATCTGCATGAGCCGACCCGATGCCTTTCAGCTCGGCAAGGACCTGGCCTGCACGCCGGGACAGGTGGTGGCGGAAAACGCCCTGATGCAATTGATCCAGTACGAGCCGGCGACGCCGCAGGTCTATAAAACACCGATCCTGATCGTGCCGTCGTGGATCAACAAGTACTACATTCTCGATCTCGCGCCCAACAACAGTTTCATCAAGTGGCTGGTCGAGCAAGGTCACACCGTATTCGTCATCTCCTGGGTCAATCCCGACGCGCGCCATCGCGAAGCGGAGTTCTCCACCTACATGAACGAAGGCCCGCTGGCCGCGCTCGATCGCATCGAGGCGCTCACCGGCGAACACCGGGTGTCGGCCATCGGTTATTGCCTCGGCGGCATCCTGCTCGCCTGCACCGCGGCTTATCTAGAGGGCGGCAGCGATCACCGCCTCGCATCCACCACGTATCTCGCGTCGAGCATGGATTTCAGCGACCCCGGCGATCTGGGCATGTTCATCGACGAGGCGACGGTGGCCGAGATCGAACAGGAAATGTCAGAGAAAGGATTTCTCGACGGGCGGCTACTGGCGGCGGGATTCAACCTGCTGCGCGAAAACGACCTGTACTGGAGTTACTACATCACCAACTACCTGAAAGGCGAGCGGCCCCAGGCATTGGACATCCTGCACTGGAATACGGACAACACCAACACCACCGCCGCCAACCACAGTTTCGTGCTGCGCGAACTGCATCTGCACAATCGCCTCATCGAAGCCGGCGGCATCGCGCTCAACGGACGCGCCATCGATTTGCGCGATATCGGCACGCCCACCTACATCCTGGCCACGGAAAAAGACCATATCGCCCAGTGGCGCTCGACCTACACCGCAACGCTGCTGCAACGCGGCCCGGTGCGTTTCGTGCTCGCGGGCTCCGGCCATATCGCGGGCATCATCAATCCGCCGCTGGCGGAAAAATACCATTACTACGTGAACGACAAGCGGGCCCCGAATGCCGACGCCTGGTTCGCCGGCGCTCATGAAATGCCGGGCAGCTGGTGGCCGGACTGGCAGGCATGGCAGCAACCGCTGGCCGGCGGGAAAGTGCCGGCGCGCAGTATCCGGGCGGGCGACATCATCGAGCCCGCGCCGGGGCGTTACGTGTACCGCCGCCTGAGCGGGACACCGGACCCGGTGCACACCGCCGCCGCCTGAGCAGCCGTCGAATTTGGCCGGCACGCTGGTTACGCATGCCATTTTTTATTTTCGAATTGAGAAAATTATTCCCGGGAAACTGTCATTGACCAGACAGGACCGGAAAAAATCATCGGGCAGACGCCTTTATCCTTGTGTGTTTCATTGGTTTTCGAGCCTCCTGGCGAAATTCCGAGACCCGACGAGACAGCGCAATGTCCTGTGAAAACACCCTGATGTCCCGTGGAAACGCGATGCAAATCACCGACGAAGCGGTCTGCGGCCTGCGTATCCGCACCGCCCAGCGCGCCGCCAACAACAATCACACGCAACCGCCTCTGCTGATCTTCGGCGGCTTCGGCGCGAACATCGAATTGCAGATGCCCTTTATCGAAACGCTGCACGGCATTCGCACCATTATTTTCGATCTGCCCGGCGTGGGCGGTTCCTCGCGCTCGCTGCTGCCGATGACCTTCGCCGATCTGGCGGAACTGAGCGCGCGCCTGTTGCGGCGCATGGGCTGCGAGCAGGCCGATGCGCTGGGCATGTCCTGGGGCGGCGCGCTGGCGCAGGAATTCGCCTATCGTCATCCGCAGCATTGCCGCCGCCTCGTGCTCGCCTCCACCTGCAGCGGGCGCTGGATCATTCCCGGTGAATTGTCGCTGCTGCTCAAGCTCGCCAACCCGAGGCGTTACTGGGACCGCAATTACCTGAAATCCATCGCCGGGGAAATTTACGGCGGCCGCCTGCGCGGCAATCCCGATCTGGTCGAGCAATACATCGCGCTGCTGCGCCCGCTGCATTCGCCGCTCGATTATTTCTGGCAGCTGTACGCCAGCGCGGGCTGGACCAGCGCCCCCTGGCTGCGCCAGCTCAGGCAGCCGACGCTGATTCTCTCGGGAACCGAAGACCCGATTCTGCCGCGGGAAAATGCCTGCGTTCTGCACGAGCAGATCGCCAACAGCGAGCTGGTGGAATTCGACGACGGCCATCTGCTGCTGTTCGCCTCGCGCGAAGAGGCCGCGCAACTCATCCGCAATTTTCTGCGCGCCGAAAATCCCCTGCCCCTGGCCCGCGACTGCAATCTCTGACTGCGGAATGGGTCTACTGCTTGAGGCTGGTATTTTCATGGCAGCAGCGAGCCCAGGCATGACAGATTATCCGGATATCGAAATCCGCGATGTGAAAGTCGATGGGTACAGCATTCACCTCGCGCATCGCAACGCCGGCGCAGACCCGCATCCGACGCTGCTGCTGTTCAACGGCATCGGCGCCAATCTCGAAGTCATGTTTCCGCTGATGCAGCGCCTCGACAAGCTCGACACATTGATCTTCGATGTGCCCGGCGTCGGCGGCTCGAAACCGCCGTTGTTTCCGCTGCGGCTGTCGGCGCTGGCGCAACTCAGCGAGAAATTATTGGAACGGCTGGATGTTCCGGTCGCGGACGTGCTGGGCATGTCCTGGGGCGGGCTGCTGGCCCAGGAGTTCGCGCACAATCATCCTGCCCACTGCCGCCGCCTGATCCTGGCCGCGACCTCGCCGGGCACGATCATGGTTCCGGGGCGCGTGTCGGTGATGTTCGCGCTCACCAGTCCGCTGCGTTTCCTCGATGCCGGTTACCTGCGGCGCTACGCCGGCGATATTTACGGCGGACAGCTGCAAAACAATCCGCAGCTGGTCGACGAATACCTGGCGCTGGCGCGACCGCCGAAAACGCCGCTGGGCTATTACTGGCAGCTCTACGCCAGCGCGGCGTGGACCAGCATTCACTGGCTGCACGCGCTGAAACAGCCGACGCTGATCCTGGCCGGGCGCAAGGACCCCTTGCTGCCGCTGGAAAACGCGCACCTGCTGCATTTGCACATACCCAACAGCCGCCTGATCGAGCTGGACGATGGCCACTTATTTCTGTTCGGGCTAAGGGATGTGGTCGCTCAATTGATTAAATCGTTTCTGTTCGCGGACGATTCGCCTTAAATTTGGTGGTCACCCGGATGATTCGGACGGGGTGATATTCGATGGAATTTTCCTGGTTCTCCGCATGGCCCTTTTGTTTCCTGCTGCTGGCGGTTTTCACCACGCAACAGTTCCGTTGCTGGCCCGCGCATGTGCCGATCACCGAGCGCGAGGGAGGTATTTTTCGCCACTATTGCTTCGGCTGCGCGCGCCGCTATCTGCTGTGCGCCTCGCTGTATTTTTTCGCCAACGCAGCATTTTACGTGCTGTTGCTCGCCATCGCGGCACTGGCGGGAATCAGCGCCAACGCCAGCACGCCGTGGCTGCTGCTGGTCGTCGCCATCGTGCTGCCATCCCTGCCCGGGCTCAGCCGGCCGCGCAACGCGCTGCGCTATCAGCTGCAGCGCCACGTGTTCAGCCCGGCGCTGCCTTCGCCCAGCGAGGCGCAGCTGTGGCGGGAACTGTGCTACAGCGATAGCGACATTCCCGCCGCGCAGGCGCCCCAGGAAATGTTGCAAACGGTGGCGGAGCGCAGCGCGCGCCGCTGGGAAAAGCTGCTGCTGGTAAGCGCGCAACTGCAACAGATACTGGAGGCCAATCCGCGGCATCCCCGGCACGCAGAACTGGCCGAGCTGGTCGGGTTCATCCGCGAAAAAACCGTATCCTTGCAACAGCGCGGCGTGCGCGACACGGCGCTGCTGGAATTGTTGCTGGGCTGCTGTTATCTCGCGGTCGCGAGGCTGGTGGTGCACGAAACCCGTTCCGAGACGGAGCGGCGCGCGCGGCTGTGGGAACTCGGCCTGCCGATAAACTGACCGCACTCAACAACCTTCGCGCTGGACTGCAAAAATTCTTTTCGCGTCCAAAGCCCAAGCTGTAAACCTTACAGTGAAAAACTTTCAGGATTCTAAGGAACCTCTGAAAAACGACTGCGCTTGCCGATGCCGCGTTAAACCCGCACAGTACTTTTTGCGCGACGATTCAAATGGCAGCGCGCTCGAAAAGACAGGGCGGATGGCTTTTCCAGGACAGGAAAAGCGACGGAGCAAGGACACAAATACCCTTTGGACGCTCAACGGGAGCAGCCGAACAAATCCTGCTTGCGAGTCTGGAAAAGTTATCCGCCCCGGCTGCGCACCAGCGCCCTACTCAACTTGTCAGAGACCGCTTGGTAATTTGCCAGAGGCTCTTGGCGAAGCGTCTGTACGCAGCAAGCCCGCCATTCAGAACGAAACACACGGCTCTCGAAAATCACGCCGGAGTTTTGCCGCCACGCAAACCCCGGCGCGAAGCGAAGCTCAATGCTTGCCGGAGATCGCCCACACCGCAATCGCAAGAATCGCGGCCGTGGCCACGAATGCCAGCAACGCCAGTTTGCCGCGCCCGGGCCGCCCGGTCGCGCCCGCGGATTGCGGCGCGGAAGACGCGGACTGAGCCTGATCCGTCAGCAGAAACTGACATTCCACCTGGCCGAAACGAATCCGGTCGCCGCTCTTCAGATAACTCGTCAACCCTTTCGCGCCGTTGACGTAAGTGCCGTTGGCCGACATCAGGTCGACCACCTTCCAGCGCGCGCCCTCGTTGATGATCTGCGCGTGGTTCTTGGAGACGCTGCTATCGTCGATGCGGATATCGGCGCCTTCCGCGCGGCCGACTTCCCACTGGCTCACCGTGCCCGATGCAATCATCTGGAAACGCACATCGCGCACCGGCGCGCCGAGGCCGAGCAGCGTCGGCACCATCACCGCGCCGGCGGCCGGTTGACCGGCCGAATCCGGCGCATCCGCCTGCATCTGCACGCCGGAAAACAGCTGCGTGCCATCCACGCTCTGTTGACCGTCCAGCGCCCACGCGGGCGGCGGCTTGGCCCCCGCCTTCGCCGCCACCACCTGCTCCCTGGCGGGCTCGGCAACCGGCGCGACAGCCGGACGCATGATGGTCATCGCGCTCTCTTCTTCGTCGGCGCCTTCGACCTGCAGCTCGAACAGCGCCGAATCGAAACGAATCACATCCCGATGCGTGGCCAGCGCGCCGCCTTCGACGCGCTGGTCGTTGATGAAAGTGCCGTTGGTCGATTGCAAATCCTCGATCCAGATTCCGGCCGGGCGCGGACTCAGGCGCGCGTGACGGCGCGAAGCCTGTCCCTCCTGCAACACGACGTCGCAGCCCGGATCGCGTCCCACCACCAGCTCGCGATCGATGTCGATGGTTTGATTGCCGTTCAAGGCGCGCAATGTGCTGCGGCGCGCGTGCGGCGCGATGTCGTTCATGTTTTTTCTCTCTCGAATATTGGAGATCGGCCACGCCGATCGTTACAGACTCAGATATAGAAAAAATCCCACGGCGAGCGCGCCGGCCACGCCGGCCAGGATCGGCCACAAAGTGCTCCACCAGGACGGTTGCGCGCCGGCGGCCGCATTGCCGGACAGCGGCGCGTTGTTCTCCAGCAGCACGACGCTGATATTGTCGCGGCCGCCGCTTTTCAGCGCGGCGTCGATCAGCGCCGCCACGGCGATGCGTAAATCCGTTCCGGCGGTGAGCAGCCCGTCGATTTCAGCGTCGGTCAATTCGTCGCTCAGGCCATCGCTGCACAGCAGCAGGCGATCGCGCGCCTGCCAGTCGCCTTCGCGATTTTCCGGTTGCGGTTCGTTCAGCCCGAGCCCCTGGGTCACCACGTTGCGTTGCGGGTGATTGCGCGCATCCGCCTCGGAAATCTGGCCCTGGCTCAGCAGCCACTCCAGATAGGAATGATCGCGGCTAATCTGCTTGATCCCCGCGCCCGGCCGCCAGAGATACGCGCGCGAATCGCCCACCCAGCTGATGCGGTAGCGCCGCGCGTCCACGCTGGCCGCCACCGCGGTGGCGCCCATGCCGGCGCATTCCGGCCGCGCGCGCGCATGATCGGCGATATTCCGGTGCGCCGCGATCAGCGTATCGGCCAGCGTTGCCTGCGCATCGCGGCGCGCGAAAGTGTCGACCGTGATCTGGCTGGCGACCTCGCCGCTGGCGTGGCCGCCCATGCCGTCGGCCACCACCGCGAGCGCGCGGGTCTCGTCGAACAGAATCGCGTCTTCGTTGTTGGCGCGTACCCGGCCCGGATGCGTGTCGCCGGCGATGTTGATCATTTCATCCCTTCGCTGCAATCAATGGCACCAGTGTAGATGGCGATGGTTCATGCCGCGAAAACACGCGGCGCACGCGGGTCATCGTCACAACGCCAACGCCCGGCAGGCGCCGGCAAAATCGATGGCGCGATAACTTTGCTCATTCGCAACGGTTTTGAACACGGCGTCCAGCTGCGTCAGCAGGCGCTGCCGGTCGCCGAGCGCGTACGACAGGCTTTCCAAGGCCAGGAACGCCTGTTCGGCGCTGCTGAAATCGGCGTAGCGCCCGGCCGCCGCCTGCGCGGCGATGTGGCCGCGCAAGGCCCGCAACTGCTCCGTGGTCGGAGGCGTCGCGCGCAGTTGCTGCTCCAGAGGCTGCAATTGCCGCGTCAGCGCCGCGGTGGCCGCGCTCATCCGCTGCGGATTGACGCTGGCCCGATGCAGATCGCGCACCGCTTCGTTCCACGCTCCAGCCTGCTGCGGCAGCAGCACGGCGAATACCGCCGACAACATGTCGTAGGGATAATCGAGCAGGCGCAGGCTGCCCGGCGGCAGCACGGCACTGAAATCGTCGGGCTGGCCGCGCAGCGGCCGCATCGGATGGTGGCACGCGTGGCAATCGTAAATCGCGAGTTCGGAAGCGACGCCGCCGCGCAGATGCCGATCGATCAATCCCGACCACTGCCTCGCGCTCTCCACCTGCCCCACCAGCCACAGATAACCGGGCGCGCTTTTGCCTTTGCGCTTTTCGTAGTCGGCATCGGCCGTGTAATGCGCCGGCTGGTTCACGCTGAACGTATCCAGCTCGAACGACAGGCGCGGATGTCCGGCCGCCATGATCTGGTGATTGGCCAGTTTGTCGGCCGCGCCCATGTGGCACGACAGGCACAGGCGCGCGCGCGCATACGGTTCGTCGCTGGGATACAGGCCGCGCGCCAGGTTGTCCCGATGCGTGCGCCCCGGCTCGGTGTGGCTCGCCAGCCAGTGCTGCGCCCCGCCGTGGCAGCCTTCGCAGCCGATGCCGTCGCTCAGCTGGAATTTCGGCCCGCGCCGCGCCGCATCGACATTGTCCGCGTGGCAGTCGAGACAGATTTTCGCCGAGCGCGCGTCCGCCAATCCCAGCCGGCGCGCCATGTCGCGGGATGGCTCGTTGCCCAGCACCTGGTAGGCGCGCGCGTGGCGATCGTGGTCCGACCAGATCCGGTATTCGTTGAACTGCACCGAGCTTTCATGAAAGGCATCGCCGTGCACCGGCGCCACCTTGCCGTGGCACACCGACGCGGCGCAGCTCGCCACGCCCAGATGAATATCGGCGGCATTCTGCGGCAGCGATTGCGCCGCCGCGAACGTCGACAACAGCGCGAGCGCGCCAATGAAAACGAAGTGGCGCATCACGGCGCATCCTCCACGAACCAGGGGCGGCCATCCGGGCGCAGATACAGCCGCTGCATTTCTTCGAGATCGAGCGGCCGCGCGCCGCGACGTCCGAACACCGCGATCTGGTGCCCGGTTTCATCCACGCCGCGATCCCGATCCAGGCCCTTGGACAAACTGAGCGCCGCGCTCGCCGTCGGATACCAGGCGATCAACTCGGGTTTCGGTTGCGGGCTGAAACCGTAAAACTTCGGCTGCGACGCGGGCGACGTGAGTTGCAGCACTTTCAAGCCACCGGCGCCGTCGGCGACATAGGCGAACAGCGAGGCGTTGGTGCTGGCCACCACCACGTCGCGGCTGTCGCGCAACTGGCCGCCGGCGTCGAAGCGCTGGTATTCGCGCAGCGCCTCGGGTTTGGTCGCGTCGACGATCACCAGCCCCTCGTCGCGCGCGGCGACATAGGCATAGGTGCGCGCGACATAAACCCGCTGCGCATCCTTGATCGCGATCGTATTGCCCGGCACCAGGCGCGGCTGCTCCGGATGCGTGACATCGACGGTTTTCAGGCCGTCGGCATCGGTGACGAACAGGTAACGGAATTGCAGTGCCGACGCGCGCGCATCGCGCAGTGGCAACACCGCCGCCAGTTTCGGCGCGAGCGGATTGTCCAGGTTCACCACCACCAGGCCCGCGTCCGCCATGATGTAGGCGAAGTGGCCGCCGAGCGTGATGTGGCGGGCGCCCCGCAAAATGTCGTTGTCGTTCCAGGTCAGCGCGCGCTTCAGGAAATTGTTGCGCGGCTCGCCGTCGCTGAACGTGTCGATGTCGACCAGGATCAGGCCTTCGCGCGCATCGGTGATCAGCGCGTAGTTGTAAATCGGATGGAACGGCTGCTCCAGGTTGTCCTCGCGCATCAACGAGCCCTGGTTGCGCTGCGGCGCGATCGGCTGATTGGTCGGCAGCGCCACGCAGGTGGCGTTGCCGGAGGCGATATGCGCATCCTGGCCCAGCGGGCTGAACGGCGCGGTGATGATCGGCTGCGATACGCCTTTGTTGGCGATGCTGGCGATGTCGTAGACGCGGAAACCTTTTTCGCCCTCCGCCGCATACAGATATTCGCCGCGCATCTGCAGGCAGCGCGCATTGCCGGAACTGTGCGCGTGGCCGGTGCGCAGGCGGCGCTGCGCCGCCAGATGCTGCTTGTACCAGTCCGGATAGGCGTAGCGTTGCAGGTAGCTGCCGATCACCGCCTGCGGCTCGTCCCACTCCGTCACCTGCACGCCGGTGATGTCATGCTCGCCGCCGACCCAGGCGTTGTAACCGACGAAATTGACGAAGTTGGTGCCCAGCATCAGCAGCTGGGCCATGATCGCGTTGTTGTCGTTCGCCTTCGACAGATGGCAATCCGTGCAGGTCTTGGTTTCCGTCTTGCGCTCGGTGTGCGGAAAGTGCGGATTGAACGCCTGCGAGCTGAAACCGCTGGCCGCGATCGGCGGCTGCTGGATATAAATTTTCTCGCGATTGGCGTTGGTCGACGACAACACCAGCGCCGAGGTCGAGCGCACCGGCGCGATCTTGCCGCCCTTGGCCGGGCTGTGACGCCCGATCAGGAACATGTCATCGCGCGCGACCTGCGGATTGTAGGTCGCGAAATTGCGCGTTTCGCCGCCCTCGTAATGATGGCGCTCGGTTTTGGCGTTGGCCTCGATGGGCAGATGGCAGCCGCCGCAACTCGTCGTCCAGGACGTGTGGCAGGTGTAGCACTCCATGTTGTCGTCGCCGTGCGCGCGTTGCTGCGCAGACACCTGCAGGCCCCAGTCCTGGGCCTCGGTGTTGCGGCTCATCAATTTGGCGCGCGCCGCCTTTTCGTTGTAGTGGGCGTTGCCCGGCGTGACGCTGTCCTTCACCAGGCTCATCCGCCATTCCTTGTTCGGATCGAGCATGGAACGCTGGTACAGCGCATCGCCGCGCCACTCGAAGCGCTTGCGGCCATCGGGCGTGCGCAACAGCGCCATGTCGGTGCCGCCCGCCAGCGCGGCGGGACCGGAGGTGAACAGCGTCGGATAGCGGTCGGCGGTGCCGTGGCAATCCTTGCAGCCGACTTCCACCGCGAGCGCCACCTCGCCGTAGATATAGCCGTTGCTGTGATTGTCCTGGGCAAAGTGGCAATCGACGCAATGCATGCCCGCGTCCATGTGCGCGGAAGTGAGATGCACGGCCTTGTCGAATTTCTTCGGATCGCCGTCCGCCACCGGCTTGCCGGCGGCGTCGAGCAGATTGCCTTCGCGATCGCGCTTGAACACCGCGCGGAAATTCCAGCCGTGGCCGTGGTAGTCGGCGAACTGCGTATCCTTGAGCCGCGGATTCAGCTCGCTCACGCCCTTCAGGAAATCGAGATTGGCCCAGTTGCCGCGCGGCGCCGCGCCTTCCGGGTTGCGATCGAGCACCTTGCGCGTTTGCTCGGCGTCGGGATATTGCTGCCGTTCCGGCCACATGGACGGGGCGTCGGCCTCGTAATCCCACATCGTGTAGCCCATGAAGGTATTCATGAACATGTTGGGCTGGTGCATATGGCAAACCATGCACTGGCTGGTCGGCACCGCGCGCGTCAGCTCGTGACGGATCGGATGGCCCGGTTCGGTTTTATCGATGGTCGGGTCCTTGGTCGCGCTCTGGCCGTTGTGGCCGAATTGCGCGTAGGGGCCGGAATGCTTCGGATCGCGGTCGTTGGCGTAAACCACATGGCAGGAGGAGCAGCCGGAATGGCGGTAATCGCCGGGCTGGTCGTTGGTGCCCATGAACCAGGTCAGCGGATCGTTCAAGCGGGTTTTGGTGACGTTGATCAGCGGCACCGAAATGCGCGCGCCGGTGCCCGGGCCGCGATTCGACTGGCGAAAATCCGGCCGGCCCGGCTCTTCGAGGCGTTGCAGCAGCCCCGTGCTGTTGGGCAATCCGGTTTCCGGAAACAGGTTGCCGATGTTGCGCCCGCCGCGCTCGAACACGCGGAAAATATCGCCCGGCATCACCGATTCCCAGGCCGGCAACGGTGCCAGTTGCGGCAGCACGCCCGCCTTCGCGGCCGCCGCCGCGTGCTCGTCATCGATCACCGGCCCCTTGAGCACGGTGCCGACGCCATCGCGATTGTAGGACTCGCCCAGAATGTAATTCTTGAACGGCAGAATGCCGTTGTTATACGAGGCGCCGCCCCACAGCATCACGCCGGTCGAATGCATGCTGCGCTTGGAAAACTCCAGGATTTCCCGGTGGCAGACGCCGCAGGTTTCGTCGGCGATGCGGTAATCGGAAGGATTGATGAAGCGCACGAACTCCGGGCTTTCCCTGTTCAGCAGCGTGTAGCTCCGCTCCGGATTGGCGCTGCCCTTCCAGGCGTCGGGAAAACGCGGCAGTACATGCGCGCGCTCCAGGGCGCGGCGGTACTCGGGCTGCGCGCGATCCTGGCCGGGCGCCATCACCGCCGCGTCGCCGCCGTGGCAATCGGTGCAACCCAGTTTCACCGCCGCGCTGGCGTGCATGCTTTTGGCGTCGGTGTCGGTGTGGCAGCTCATGCAGCCTTCGCTTTTGCGCTCCATCTCCGCGCGCGATTGCGTGAGCGGCGCCGCCGGCGCGGGCGTGTACTCGCGCGCCACCGCCACCGGGCCTTCATGGGCGAAAAGCGCGCAGGCGAAAAGCAGCAGCCAGGCAAAACCCGCGGCGCGCGCGATGCGGCGCGCGGGGCGGCGATCGGTCGGCGAGGTCAGGCGTGAAATCTTGATCATTGTCAGTAGGTCAGCACGGTCAGTAGGTCAGCACGGCGTTGAGCAGGAGGTAATCGGGATTTTCATTTTTGAACAGGCTGTCGTAGCCGCTCGCGCTGAACAGCCGCGCATAGGACGCGCGCAGCACGATGTTCTGGCTCATCAGCGGCCGATAAATCAGCGACACGGAGACATCGTTGCCGATTTTCCGGTCGATGCCACCCTGGTTGCGCGCCACCTCCAGCACCCGCGTTTCGTTGAAGCGCAACACGTTCCAGTTGGCGCTCAGGCGCAACTCCGGCAGCAGGTCGGCGTCGGCGCCGACGCCCCATAAGAACAGGCCCGGATTGGCGAAATTGGATTGGCCTTCGTCCTTCGACGAGCGCAGCGACGGCAGCACGCCGTTGCGCCCCGACAGCGCCACGCCGCCGCCACCGATCAGCGGCACCGCCTGGCGAATCCAGTAGCTGCTGTCCGCGCCCGCGAATTGGGGATTTTCCAGGATGGCGTCGAAGCCGGTGTCCTTGCGGTCGTAGGGATCCTTGTCGCCGCTGGCGTAGAGCGCGGACAGGCGCAGCCGCAGCCAGTCGAAATCGCGCGACAATTCGGCGGCGACAAAATACGCGGCCACCGCGGTGTTTTCCCTGCGGAAAATCGTGCCGTCGCCCTCCTTGCCCAGCGCGCCGTAGGCCGAAACGCTCAGGTTGTTGCGGCCGAAATGCCCGTCGCCGTTGTAACCGAAATAGGTCACGTCGTAGCTGATGCCCGTTTCGCGGCCGATCGCGGCGGGTCGCACCAGAAAGCCGTTGTCGTCGTAGTGGTCCCGCGTTTCGCGATTGCGGTTGTAGAGCACGGTCGCCTGCGACGTGAAACCTCGCGCCGGCATGTCCTGCCAGTACAGGTTGGCGAGAAACACGTCGTCGTCGCGCAGCCCCTGCCCGATATCGTTCAGCCCGCTGTTGGTGTCCTTCTCGATGCGGCGAAACCAGGCCAGGTTGTACTGGAAAATATTGTTGTCGCGGTTGCCGAACAGGCGCACGCCAAAGGGGCTGTCATTGAACAGGAAGCCGCGAAAATCCGCGTTGAACGGCTGGATGCCGACCCGGATGCTGTCGAAATCGTAGCGCGCCGACACGTTGCGCAGGTGCATGTCGCCGAACAAGCCCTGGATGCCCAGGTGCCGGTCGTTGCGCACGCGGCCTTTCCCGGGATCGACATTCAGCGCCTGCAATTCTTCGATTTCCGTGCGGTTGACGTTGAACACGGGAATGAAGCGGAATTCGAAATCCGGCGGCCGGAAGGTCGTGTCGCCCTTGTAGTAGACGAATTCGAGGGCGAGGCTTTCCTGCAGCGCCCACTGCCGGCTGGCGCCGAGCACGTTGAGCTGCCCGGCGTCGCGGGTGCTGCTGAGGCCGAGCGGCGTCGCCACCTCGCGGCGCTCGTACACCGTGTCGGAGACGATGCCCAGATTGAAAAACCAGTCGTCGTGCAGCGGCCGGTCGGCCTTCAGGCGATTGCGGTTGTACGGGTCGTACCACTTTTCCGTGTAGCCGAGCGAATCGACGATGCGCCAGCGATCCGGCACCGGCACCGATTCCTGGAACGATTCCAGCGAGGGCCGCGGCAAGGAAACCGGCGCCGCCTGCGCTGCCTCCGCGCAATCGGACGGCTGGCCGGGACGGCGCCGCTCCTGGCAGGCGGTATCGGCGATCGCGACCTGCGCCACGCCGCTGATCAACACCGTTAGCAACCAACGCTTCATCGACATTCTCTATTTCCCCGCGCAGGGCGTCTGCTCGCCGCTGTCGAGAAACGGAGCCTGCGGGCATTGCACGAAGCGCAGCCGCACGCCCTGGGGCTGAAGCTGGTCGGCGCGCATCGCGGCCGGCGCGTTGTTGATCGTCTGCAGTTTCAAGCCGGCGTTGTAGAGGCCGAGAAACGCGATCATGTCGTCCTGGTCGACGCCGTCGCCGGACACGCCGAGACCGCCCACCAGCACGTTGCCGCGATAAACCGGCACGCTGCCGGGAAAGATCTGAATGCCGTTGGCCAGTTTTTTGTTCGTCGCGAAAGCCGGTCCCGGCGCCGTGGCGGCGAGATCGCTGTCCAGGCCGACGCCGCCGCAGCGCTGGCCCACGTCGGGCAGCGCGCCGCCGCTCGCGGTGGCCAGCACATGTTGCAGCACGCCGTTGATGCTCAGGTCCAGTTGCAGGCCGGTGGAAAACGGACTCCAGGAACCGGCCGGCTTGCTGAAGGGCCCCGGCCCGTTGCCGTCGATGCCGTCGGGAAAATGCGGCCGCGACAAATTGCCGCCGGCGCGATCGGAAAACGCCACCGCGCCGTCGGCCAGCGCGGTCGGATTGCCGAGGAAGGCGCGCGCGGCGGAAACGTAATCCGTCAACGCCACCGAGGATTTGATGGCGATGCCGGCGGCGTCCACGCGCAGGTAGCGCGCGGGCGGCGCGGCGCCGAGCAGGCCGGCCGCGGCCGTGGAGGAGAAAAACGCGGCGGTGCGCGCCTTTTGCAGGGACACGTCGGAACCGAACACCGGCGCATCGCGCGAGCGCACCATGCCGAGCACTTCGCCGTTGGTGTCGACCACGCTGATGGTCACGCGCGCGACGCTGTTCAATGGCTGGCGAATCTGGGCGCGGGCGCGGTTGGCGACGCGCAGCGCTTCCTGCAGCAACACTTCCACCTCACCGGCGCGCAGCGCCTCGGCGCCGTCGCTGCCATCGCGCGGTGCGAAACGCGGCAGATCGAGCGCATCGACAAACACAAAACCATCCAGCGCCGCGAACGCGCCATCGTCGGCGCGCACGCCGGATTGCGCCTGTCCGAAAGCCGTGCCGGATTGAATGCCGCCATCGGTGTAGCCGCTCACGGCGATCAGCTGGCCCGCGCCGGCACCGAGATTGTCGAAGGCGACGGCGCTGGCCGGATTCGACGCCAGGTTGCTGAAATCGATGTCGCTAAAGCGCAGGCTGAGCCCGGCCACGGTGATGCGGTCGGCGCGCCGCTCGACCGGCGCGGCGAAATTGTAGGTCGCGGCCCAGGCGATCAGCTCGTCGAGATCGTTGTCCGTGTCGTCGATGCGCGCATCCAGGCTGTACAGGCCGTCGGCCATCACGCCCACGCCGCCGACCACGGTGCCGTTTTTATACAGCGGAAAACCGCCCGGATCGGCCGCCAATCCCAGCGGCGAACGCTTGGGGCCCGCGTCGGCGCCGACGCCGTTGTAGCGCCCGGAAAAATCGGAACAGGCCAGCTGGCTGAATTGCACGCCGAACAGGGGGCCGGCCGGCTGGTCGTTCACGCCGGGATTGAAATGCTCTTGCACGATCTGGCTGGCGGTGCGCGTCGAAAACGCGTTGCCTTCGGAAGAGAGATACGCGCCGGTGACCGCCTTGCTGATCGCGGCCAGATCGTCGAGGTTGAACGGCGCCGCGGCCGTGGGCAGGTGGATGCCTTCGAGGCCGCTGTCGATCGCGGCCTCGCCCTGCGGCGTCGTCCGGCTGGCGATCAAAACACCGCGCGACGACGCCGCGCCCATGCGGTACACCGCCAGCACATTGCCGACCCGGTCGACCACCGCGATGGTGGCGTTGCGGCCGCGCGCCCTGGCTTCCGCAACGCCGTGCGCCAGCACCGCCTTCACGTCGTCGACGCTCAGCGCCGCCGGCGTGTCGGCGCATTGGCCCTGGCAGGCGACCGGCCCGCCGCCGCTGCCGCCGTTGTCGGCTCCCGAGCTGCCGCCGCCGCAGCCGCCGAGCGCGGCGGCGAACAGCACGACGACCATGCGCGACGCGCCCAGGGCGCGCGCGAAACGATTAAAACTCAACACGATTCGATCCCTTGCGCCCGGCCGCCGCGGCCGGATGATAGGCGTGGCAGGACACGCATTGCAGCGGGAAGCTCTGCGCCGCGTGCGCGTCGCCGTGGCACTGCAGACAGGTTTTCAAATCCGGCATCAGCACATCGCTGCTGACGCGGGAGGTGTTCGCGCGATGACAGCCGACGCAGGCCGCGTCGCCCTGCGCACTGCCCGCGCCGATATGCACCGCGTGATTGAAGTGCGCGTCCGGATAGAAATCCCGCGTCAACCGCACCGGCAGCACCTGCCAGCGCGTGCGCGGATCGCTGCCGCCAAACGTTTCCCCCACATGGCAGGTGACGCAGCCGCGCTGGGTGAACTGGCGCTCGGTTTCGCGCGCGGCTTTCGCCCTGGCGCAGGCCGCGTCGCCCCGGCAGGAATCGTCCGCCGCCGCATGCGCGGGAAGACGCCGCGCCGGCCCGCCGTCATCGGCGATATTTTTATTCACGCCGAAGCTGCGACCGAGGAAATAGCCTTCGAGCATGTCGTAGACCGCGGCCGGATCGCCGTGCGGCAGCTGCTTTTGCGGCTGGCGCGGATCGAAGCTGAGGTCGTGGCAGCGACTGCAACTTTTCTCCATGGTGATCGGCACGAAATGTTCCTTGTCCGGCGCCAGCGTGTGGCAGCTCGAACAGCTCAGCGGCTCGCCCTTGTTCTGGGCGCGCATTTTCGCCGCGTCGAGATGCGCCGCGTGGGAAAAGCGCAGATGGCTGTTTTCCTTCGGCTCGGCCGGGCGCTCGCTGCGCCACCGCACCTCGAAGCGATCCGGCAGGCGTTGCACCGCCGGCGTCAGCAGGCTCGGGTGCAGCTCGGGATGGGCGCCGGCGGCAAAGCCGCGCACCGGCGTCTGGCGCTCGCGGTGGCAATCGACGCACAGCGAATCCGCGCGCAGCACCAGCGTTTCCGGCTCGTTGTGTTCCTTGTGGCAATTCTGGCAATGCAGTCCCGCGATCAGCGCGTGCTGGGGATGCGCGCCATCGACGTGATCGGCGACATTTTTGTGGCAGCCGCGACAGGCGTCGTCGGTGACCTGCCGGAACGGCGTCTGATGGCAGCCCTCGCAGCGTCCGCCCAGCGCGACCTGATGCGCGGCATGCAGCGGACCCGACAGCCACAGGCTGTCGGCGCGCTGCACCAGCGGCGGATTCGGCGCGGCGCCGGGCGCGGTTGCCGACGGCGCGCCCGCGTGCTGGCGCAGCCAATAACTGGCGACAGGCGCGGCGCCGGCCAGCAGCAACACCACTATCGCCAGCGTCCACGCGACCAGGCGCGGGCGCAGACCGGTGTCGCGCAACGAGGTGCGATAGGCCTGCGCCAGCAAGCGGCCGTCCACCTCGCCCGGCCACCACTGCAGCGCCAGATCGAATCCGGCCGGCGCATCCATCACCTGCAGGCGGTGCGCGCCGAACTCCAGGGTATCGCCACCGCGCAACTGCGCGCGCGCCACGGCGCCGCCGTTATAACTCAGCTCGCAGCCGCGCGCGGCTTCGATGCGCGCCGCGCCGCGGCTGATGCGCAGCAGCGCGTGCCGCGCGCGAATGTTTTCGCCGAGCAGCTGCACGTCGCAATCGGGAGCGCTGCCGAAGGTGATCTGGTCCGCGCTCAACTCGATATCGCTGAGCTCGGTTTCACCGCGTTCGTTGAGCGTGCATTTACGCAGCAGCAGTTGCATGAATCACCAGAAAAAGAAAACAGCGACGATGTGCAGCGCCAGCGCCACCAACAGCGCGACGGTGAGCGGCACGTGCACGTACAGCCACAATTGCAGCCAGCCCTGCAGTTGAATATCGCGACGCAATTGCCGCAGCAGGGTCTGGCGGCGACACAGGATCGCCAGCAGATGCTGCAGGCGCTCCGCCTCTCCCTGCCGGTTCGCGCGCGGAATCCGCCGCGCGACGAATTCGACGGCGGCGCGCTGGTCGCGATTGGCGACCGGCACCGCGGCGGTGGAGCTGTTTTCCGATTTGCGCAGCAGAATTTGCGAATGATCGAGCCCGCACAACTGGCCGAGCAGGCCGCCGCCCACGGTGGTGCGGCTGATCGCGCTGTCGGTGACGATGCGCACATCGGGATCGCACAGCTGGCTGATGGAGCGGCCCAGCTCGTTCAATTCGTTCAGCTCGGCGAACAGATCGTCCCGCGCGCGATCGGCACGATTGCGCGCCAGCAGGCGCGGAAACCGCAGATACGCGAACAGGCCGAACAGGCCGCTCGCGATGACCGCGCACATCAGCACATACGCGAGCGTGTGCACGTTCCAGCCGAACTGCGCCGCGCAATGCAGCGTCGCCACCACCACCAGCGCCACGCCGAGATAAACATGCGCCGAGGCCCAGCCCTGCAGCGAGCCCACCGCGCTGCGATAGCGGCGCTTGCGCACGCCAAGCGCGCTGAGCCACACGATCAGTAGCGCGCCGGCGGTGCCCAGCACGTAACCCTGCCAGGTGCCGCCGTTGGCCGGCTGCGGTCCGCGCTGGGTCCAGTACAGCAGGCAGGAAATCAGCGTCAGCAGCAACGCGAGCCAGGCGTAACGCGCTTTTTTGTAACCGAGAATGGATTCGTGCATCGGGTCAGTGTTTCGCGGTCAATTCGATGAACGCCGCCGGATTGACGCGGGCGGCGGCGCCGGTGGGACAGGCGTGCACGCACGCCGGGCCGTGCGCGAGACTCACGCAGGCATCGCATTTCACCGCTTTTTTTCCTTTGGCCTTGGCCGCCTGCGTCGGCTCGTAACCCGCCTGCTCGCCCGGCCCGGAACCGCGCCCCAGCAGCAGCCAGCTCAGCAGGGAGGGTTTCGGCGGCGCGTCGTAGGCGAGCCGGATCACGCCATAGGGACAATTGCTCTGGCAGTTGCCGCAGCCGATGCATTTATCGTCGATGAAGACTTCGCCCGAGGGCGCGCGATGGATCGCGTCGGGCGGGCAATCCTTCATGCAGTGCGGATGTTCGCAGTGGCGGCAGGAGATCGGTACATGCACCTGCGCGTAGGAGGCGCCGGCGGCGCGATCCAGGCGCGAGATGCCGCCGTGGGTTTCGGCGCAGGCTTTTTCGCAGTTATCGCAACCGATGCACAAGTTCTCATCGATGATCAGCGCGTTGGTGGCCTCGCCCAAGCCCTGCGCCATCAAAAAGCCCATCACCGCGCCCGACTCCGGCCGCGACGCCATGGTGGTCAGCGCCACCGCGCGGCGGCTGGCCAGTTGCTGCAGCGGTTCGATGCAGCTGGTGTCGAGGTTCACCAATGCGAGAAAACTTTCGCGATCCAGCGCGATGGTTTCGGTGAGCACCGTCGCCACCGCGGTTTCCTTGCGCTGCGGATCGCCCATCAGCGCCATTTCCCCGGCCAGCTGATCGGATTGCAGCTGCGCGATCACCACTTCCCGCTCCTGCACGCGCCGCGACAGGCGCACCGAGCCGCGCCGGATGATATGCAGATTGTCGCCGCGCTCGCCCTCGCGAAACAGTACCGCGCCGGCCTCGAAGGTTTTCAACTGCGCGGCTTCCGCGATGTGGCGCAAGGCCTCCGGGCTGACCGAGGGCGCGAAATGCTGTTGCAGCGCGCGCACGGTGAAAATCCAGTCGATGCCGTTCTTCACCGTTTCATTGCCGTTCATCAGCTTGAGCATGGTGCGGCGCGGCGTTTCCACCAGGATGCAATCCTTGCCGGCAATGGCGTTGCCGGCTCTCGGCCGGCCGGACAGGAGACTGGTTTCGCCGAAAAACTCGCCGCGTTTGAGCAGCGTGCGCTGCGCCGGCCGCTCCGGCGTTTCGATGTGAACCTCGCCTTCGACAATGGTGAAAAACGTATTGGTATAGTCGCCCGCGCGATAAATGTAATCGCCGGCCCGCACCAGCTTGCCGATGCGCGGCGCCGGTTGCAGTTGTTCGGTCTGGCGCTGCAGGGCCTGCAGTTTCGACGACGATTCCGCGAACAGCGGCCCCTCCTCCAGCGCCACCCACACGTGGCTCTCGATGAGCAGCTCGCGGAAGGCCAGCGCGTTGAGCTCGCGAAACATCGGAATGCGCTGCTGGAACAGCTCCAGCAGTTCCTCGACCTCGCGCCGGTACGGCAGCAGGCCGAATTGCAGCTCCAGCAGCGGATGATCCGCCGGTTTGATCGCGTGGCCGTGAATGTACTCGACCACATCGTAACCCTGGTTCATCGCCTGCTTGATCAGCGGATAACCCGCCAGCGATCCCACCACGTACAGTCCCGCGACGCTCGATTCGTAGCGCGCGCTCAGCACCGGCGCCGCGTCGGGGGCGCTGCTGGCGAACTGGATGCCGCAGGATTCGACGAAGGCGCGCGGCGCGATGGCGCCGAGCCGGGCGATGATGCGATCGCAATGCAAGGTGCGCTCGCCTTCGGGGGTATTGATGACCAGCGCGTATTGGCCGGAGCCGGATTCCGGCGCCCGCAACGCCTTGATCGTGGTGCGGTAAAAACAATCGAGCGTGGTTTTTGGATCGCTGACCGCGCGCAGCACCGCCGTGAGGTTGCCCTCCTTCGCGCGCGCGAATTCCTCGCGGCGGTTGATGATGTGGACCTGGTTGTGCGCGCACAGCGCCAGCGCGTTTTCGATGGCGGAATCGCCCGCGCCGACCACCACGACGGTTTCGCCGCGGTACGCGTCCGGATCGTCCAGCGTGTATTGCACGATCGGCGCATCGTCGCCCGGCACGCCCAGCCGGCGCGGATTGCCTTCGAGGCCGATGGCGAGAATCACGTAATCGGCGCCGATTCGCGAGCCGTCGGCCAGCTCGACGGTAAAAGCGCCGCGCTCGCCGGAGATGCGCGCCACTTCCGCGCCATAACGGATATTGATGCCGAGTTCTTCAACATCGCTCTGCCACTGGCCGAGCACCTGTTCGCGCGAGCCGGCGGCGAATCCGCAATCGCTGCGCAGGTTCAGGAAACCCGGCTCGGCCATCACGAATTTGCCTTTCTGGTAGCGCTGAATGGTTTTGGCGGGACGATCGAAGCCTTCGAGCAGAATGTGCGAGGGCTGTGCGATGCCACCATCCGCCGCGCGCTGACGGTCGCGCTGTGCGGCGCGGGCGGCAGCGCTCAGCCCCGCCGGGCCGGAGCCAACGATCGCGATATGGTAGTGTTCCATCCCATCCCCGGAAAAATCATATTCTCAGTTTTTGTATTTCTGGCGCGCGAATCTTTTTGTATTGTGCGCAATCCCCTCTGCGAAACCACTATAGCGGGGTTTCGCGCGGGCGCAATTCTAAGGCCTGAGCCGAAGGGATGCCAGCACGGCAGCGATGCGTATTTTCCCGATGTTTTTTTTGCGCCCTCGTTTTTGCCGCGTCCCGGCCACGGTTTTCCGGCATTCGCGACATGGCGCTTGTCGCCCACTGCCGGCGGAAAACCGTTGCCGGCGGCTCGCTTTTTAAGCAGCACAATTTTCAACAATGCGATATCAAGACGGAATCGTGTATCGACAGCGGGACAATGAAGGGATTTCGAACTCACGAAAAAACTCTGCAACGCCCTCAACGTCCTCAATACAAAGGAGGCTCTGAAAACCGCGCGAAGGCGGCAAAGCAAACGCGCTAAATGACCGCTGCGGTTTTTCAGAGAGGCTGTTCAGCCAAAATCGAAACGAATGCCCTGGGCCAGTGGCAGATCCGCGCCATAGTTGATGGTGTTAGTACTGCGGCGCATGTAATTTTTCCAGGCATCGGATCCGGATTCGCGGCCGCCGCCGCTGTCTTTTTCCCCGCCGAACGCGCCGCCGATTTCGGCGCCCGAGGTGCCGGCGTTGACGTTGGCGATGCCGCAGTCCGAGCCGCGCGCGCTGAGGAATATTTCCGCCTCGCGGATATCGCGGGTGAAAATCGCCGACGACAGGCCCTGCGGCACGGCGTTGTGCAGGGCAATCGCCTCGTCGAGATCGCGATAAGCCAGCAGGTACAGCAGCGGCGCGAAAGTCTCGGTGCGCACGATCGCGGTCTGCGCCGGCATGCGCACCAGCGCCGGCTCGACATACACGCCACCCGCCACGCCGTCCACGCTGCGGCCGCCGCCCCGCAGGCAATCGCCGCCATCGTCGCGCGCGCGCTGCAGCGCCTGCTCGAAGCACAGCGCGGCCGGCTCGTCGATCAACGGGCCGACATGCGTGCCGTCGACAAAGGGATCGCCGATGCGCAGGGTCCGATACGCGCGGCACAGCGCTGCGCTCAGGTGATCGATGACGGATTCGTGCACGATCAGGCGGCGCAGCGATGTGCAGCGCTGGCCGCAGGTGCCGGTGGCGGCGAACACGATGGCGCGCAACGCCAGATCGAAATCCGCCTTGGCGGAAACGATCATGGCGTTGTTGCCGCCGAGTTCCAGCAGATAACGCCCCAGGCGCGCGCCGACGCGCTGTGCCAGCGCGCGTCCCATACGGCTCGACCCGGTGGCGGAAACCAATGCGATGCGCGCATCGTCGGCGAGTTGCGCCGCGCTGATGTCGTCGCCCTGGATCACCGCGCTGAGATCGGCGGGCGCCTCGGGCAACGCCTGCGCCGCCTCGGCCACCAACGCATGGCAGGCCAGCGCGCACAGCGGTGCGCGCGGCGAAGGTTTCCACAACAGCGTATCGCCGCACACCAGCGCGAGCATCGCGTTCCAGGCCCACACTGCCATCGGAAAATTGAACGCGGTGACGATCGCCACCGGACCCAGCGGATGCCATTGCTCCATCAGGCGATGGTCGGATCTTTCGCTGGCGATGCTCAAGCCATACAGCTGGCGGGACAAGCCGACCGCGAAATCGCAGATATCGATGAGTTCCTGCACTTCGCCGAGGGCTTCTTCGCGCACCTTGCCGGTTTCCAGCGTGATCAGATCGGCCAGCGCCGCCTTGCGCGCCCGCGCCAGTGCGGCGATGCGCCGCACCAACTCGCCACGGCGCGGCGCCGGTATCTCGCGCCAGCGCAAAAAAGCCGCCTGCGCCGCCGCCACCGCCGCGTTGATTTCCGCGCCGTCCGGCCGCCCCACCACATCGATGGCCGAGCCGTCCACCGGCGAGCGCGCGCCGATCGCGGCGTTGCCGCCGCGGCAGGATGCGCGCCCCTGGCACAGGCCCGGAAAACCGTTGGAAGTCCGCCAGCCCGATAATTGCGCGGCGGCGACAATGGCGGCATTGCGCTGAGTCGTCATGATGCTTCGCTCTTGCGTTGCACTGGCGCGCACCGCAACACGGCGGCGTGGCGCGCGCATCGAAATACCCGCACGACACGCCGAGTATAACGGCGTTTTCGACCGGGCGATGCGCTGTCGTTGGAGGCTTTCGCGGCGGGCAAAAGCAGCGCCAAAAGGCCATGCGCCGCTGTCGCTCCATGCATGGTTTTGGTTTCTCCATGAATAATATTTTGTCAGCGCATCCGCCCCGCGGCGAGAAACGAACGCGCGCCGCCCCAGTCAAAATTTGTATGGGGCTCGCCAAAGTCGAGTGTGGTTGAGGAGAGGCGATCATGATGAAAAATCTGGCGATTATTTTCGGTGTGGTTTTCGTGGTGCTCGGCATACTGGGCTTCATTCCCGCATTCACGCCATCGGGAATGCTGTTCGGCGCATTCGCGGTCAACCCTTTGCACAACGCGGTATATCTCATCAGCGGAGCCGTGGCGCTGGCGGTGGGCTTGAGCAGCGAAAGGGCCAGCATCGTTTACTTCCAGGTGTTCGGGATTATTTACGCGATAGTGGCCGTGCTGGGCTTCGCGCGCGGCAACATGCCGTTGATGGGCATGGCCAATAACTATGCCGATGCCGTTTTGCATCTGGTCATAGCCATCGTGGCGCTGTACATCGGCTTCATGCATTCGCACATGCACTGGCGCACGCCGCACTGGCCGCATTGGCGCCATTGAAACGGATTGGCATTACTGAAAATCCGGTGACGGGCGCCATGGCAAAACACGAAGCTCGACGGCGTCGCATTAATCAATACCGCGGCGCCGTCGAACCTTCCACCACTTCTTCCGCAACTTGCGGCGATGCTGTTTCGCCCGCCGCCAGGCCTTCGCCAGCGGATGTGCCGGCAGCGCGCAGCGCAGCGTGAACCTCGCTCAGTGCGTTCGCCGCAGTTGCCGCGTCTGCCATTGCTCGAACATCGCGCAGTAGGCCTCCTCCAGCGCGCGCGCCAGTGAGCGCGCATCGCAGAGCGGGCTTTGCCGCATGCGTGCGCGCTGCTCCGCGCGCAATTGCCGGCGCAGCGCCACATCGCGCGCGAGGCGCACGGTGAGGGCCACGTAATCGACCTCGGATTGCGCGATCCACTCCGGATGGCCGAGGGCATTGAGCATCGCCGCGGTCATGCGCGTGCAGGCGCGATCCCCGAGCAGGGTGATCACCGGCACGCCCATCCACAGCGCATCGCAGGTCGTGGTATTTCCGCCCCAGCTGCCGATCGGGTCCAATGCGATATCGAGCCGGTCGTAGTGCGCCATGTGCTCGGCCCATTCGGTTGTCTCAGCAGCGTCGTCCAGCTCGATGCGGTCCGCGCCGATGTCGTGCTCGGCAAAAGCGGCAAGGATGCGGTGACGATTGCCGCTATCCGCCAGCGATCGCGTTTTCAGCAATAACACTGCCTCGGGCAAGGCGCGCAATATCCGCGCCCACAGCGCGATGGTCTGCGTGGTGATCTTGATCAGGTTGTTGAAGGTGCCGATCCGGATATTGCCATCCTCCGCGCCGCGCCAGTTCGAAGGCGGCGCGTCGGCGCGGCCGGCATAACTCACCGAGGCGCGCGGCAGCCGCCACACCCGCTCGCTGAAATACAGATCGGTCACGGCCGGCGTCATGACCTCGTCGCCGATCCAGTAATCCATTTCCGTGAGCCCGGTGCTGGCGAAAAAACCCAGATAGTGCGCCTGCACCGGCGCGGCCCGCCGCGCGAACACGCCCAGCCGGTTGTGCACGGTGTGGCCGGAGAGATCGATCAGCACATCGATGCCGTCGTCATCGATTTGATCGCGCAGCGCATCGTCGCTGTCGCGCGGTGTCGCCGCCATCCAGCGATCGACCCGTTCGCGCAGGCGCTCGGTGACGGCATCGACATGACGCAGCGTCGAGTACGCATACACCTCGACGCGGGAGCGGTCGTGGTGTTCGAACAATTGCTCCACGAAATAACGCACCGGATGCTCGCGAAAATCCCCCGACACATAACCGATGCGCAGGCGCCGCCCGCTCAAAGGCGCGCGTTCGAAAACACGCTGGCGCGCCACCTGTAAATCCTCGTCGGGCACGCAGATCCGCTCCCAATCCCGAGCCTGTTCCAGATAGCGTTCGGGATACAGCAGATTGCGAAAGCCGTAGAGGAACAGCAGGTTGTTGTAGACCACCGGGGCGCAGGCCCGCGAATGGAACAGCGCCAGACGAAAAGATTCGACGGCCTCGTCGTACTGGCCGAGATCCTTCAGCGCGCTGCCCAGATTGTTGTGCGCCTCGGCCAGATCGGGCTTCAATTCCAGCGCCTGGCGATAACAGTCGATGGCCTCGGCCAGGCGATAACGAGCCCTCAATACATTGCCCAGGCTGCCGTGAAAATGGGGGGTGTCGGGGTCGATCTTGACGGCGCGGCGAATCAAGGCCAGGGCGACATCGCCCTGGCCTTGTGCGTCGGCGATCAGGCCCCTCACGTGCAGCGCCTCGGCGTTGTCGGGATCGATTTGCAAAATGCGTTGATACAGCGCGCCGGCCTCGTCCAGGCGCTCGGCCTTGTAGAAACTGTACGCGTCCTGCAAAAGCCGGGGATGCACCAGCGTCCGCCGCGGCGCCTTGAGCAGGCAACACTGCTTGTATTTTTTTCCGCTGCCGCAGGGACAGGGATCGTGACGGCCGATTGTTTTTATCATTGGATGACGATCGCTATGATGAAAATATTCATCATAGCGATCACCGCTGCCACTGTGATGCCCCTGACGGGCTAAACCGGAAAATAATTTATGTCAGGGCCCGCGAATTCGATGATTTCGCGCGCATCGTCAATTGACGCATCGATTCCCGCTCATGGTTTTCTTCCGGTGTCGGCCGCATTTTCGGATAGCGCATGAAAAACAATGGCGGATTTTTTCCGGCGCGATGGCGATCGGTGTTGAAAATGCGGTGCGCGGATTATTTGTCCAGGATGTTATTTATCCAGGACAAAATACACCACGAGGCGGATGGCTCCGTACCAGACGACGGTCATCAATATGCCGACCAGGATGAAATATTTGGCCTTGCCGTGCGTGAAATCGCGCTTGCGGTTTTCATGACTCTGCACGCCGAAGAACGAAGCGAGAATGCTGCCGACCATTTGCAGAAAAGTCGGCGCCTTGGCGCTTTGTCCAGTTTCTTTCACATCGCTCATCATCATCTCCCGTGTGTCCGGTCGCCCGTGACCGGATTGGCCTTGAAGTACGGTAACCCGTCAGGACGCCGGATAACAGCATCAGTTTGCCGCAAAAATACCATATCAGATCGGCCCTTGATCAAGGTCAAGGCCGGCTTGCAGCCTTCGGGCCGCGCCCGCGCAGCGGGTATAATCGCGCCCTTTCATCCTGGGCGATGCCGATGAAGCGCTGCGAACAGCTGGCCGGGATCATTGCGGAGATGATACGCAGCGGCGCGCTCGCCCCTGGAGCACGGTCGCCGATCTGACGCCGGGCAACGAAACGCTGCGCCGCCAGATCGCCCTGCGCCACCTCGCCGCCACCACCGAGCAAGTGATCATCACCAACGGCGCCCTCGAAGGGCTGAACCTCTGCCGGCAGGCGGTGACGCGCCCCGGCGACTTGGTGGCGCTGGAATCGCCCGGTTTTTACGCGGCCCGGCGCCCGGGCCATTGTTTTCCGCCCAGCGCGATTACCGCAACTTCATCCGTCTCAATTACGGCCAGGCCGGCGACGAGGCGAGCGAACAGGCGCTGCGCACGCTCGGCGCGCTGGCGCAAAGCCTCTGCTGAGCGCGCGGAAAGACATTCGATAAAACGTCAACGATCACACGGTCAACACCACTTTGCCGATCACCGCGCCGGATTCCAGCAGGCGGTGCGCATCGGCGGCGCGCGCCAGCGGGAAGCTCGCGTGAAGCAGCGGCCGGCAGCGCGCGGGCCACACTTTTTCGCGCAATGGCCGCGCGATGGCCGCCTTCTCTTCGACGCCGCGCGGCCGCAACAACGATCCGGTCAGCCGGCCGCGCTTGGCGACCAGGGGCTGCAAATCGAATTGCGCGGCCACGCCGCCGCCCAAAAATCCGATGGTCACCCGATAGCCGTCTTGCGCCAGCGCCTCGATGTTGCTCTCCAGATAATTGGCGCCGACGATATCGAGAATCACATTCGCGCCCTGCCCGCCCGTTTGCGCCAGCACCGCATCGACGAAATTTTCGCTGCGGTAATTAATGGGCACCGCGCCCAACGCCGCGATGGCCGCGCATTTGTCCACAGCGCCGGCCGTGGCGAGCGCGCGCACGTCGAATTCACTGCACAGCCACAGCGCCGTGCTGCCGATGCCGCTGGCGCCACCGTGTATCAACGCAACGCTGCCCGCCGCGGCGGCGCCGATCTCGAACAGATTCGCCCACACCGTGAAAAACGCCTCGGGAATCGCCGCCGCCCGCACGGCATCGAGGCCTCCACTCATTCGCGAGCCGTGCGCCGCGATATAGGTCGCGCCACTTTTCGCAGTTTGATCGGCCAGTCTTCTTCAGTCTTTGCAAGCCGCAAGCCTCAGGCTTTGAAAACCTCGCCATCTCGCGTGCGCACATCGCCGTTTTTCGCGCGCCGCCACGATGCGCGACCTCTTTTCACAACTGTTGCAGCACCAGCTCCGCCACCGCGCCGCCCGAGGCCGGATTCTGGCCGGTGACCACGCGGCGGTCCGATACGGCGAACGACTCCCAGGGCCGCTCGGCTTTTTGGTAAATGGCGCCGCGCCGCACCAGCTCATCCTCGGTGAGATACGGAACCTGCTGGTCGAGCCGGGCGAGTTTTTCCTCCTCGTCGGAAAAGCCCGTCAACTGGCGCCCCTGAATCAGCAGCGAGCCATCGGATAATCGCACGTTGAGCAGCGCCGCCGCGCCATGGCAGACGGAGGACACGATGCCGCCGTTTTCATAAATCCTGCGACTGATATCCTGCAGGGCCGTGTTGTCCGGAAAATCCCAGAGCACGCCGTGGCCACCGACGTAATAAATCGCCGCGTAATCGTCGGCATCGATATCCTCCGGCCGCAAGGTGGCGCCCAGGCGGCGCATGAAACGCCGGTCGTGATACCAGGCCCAGTCCACGGAATCCGCCGCATCCAGGCTGTGCGGATCGATCGGCGTGTAGCCGCCCTCGGGGCTGATGTAATCCACCGAGTAGCCCGCCGCCTCCACTTTTTCCACGAAATGCACCGCCTCGCCGAGCCACACGCCGGTGGCGCGATTCAAGCCCGGATATTTTTCCGTGCTGGTCAGCACGACGAGAATTTTCTTCAACATCGCTTGCCTCGCTGCTCAGGCGCGCGCACGCACGCCGGGAAGAGCTGCAATGGGTTCAGGGATCCAGACTAAATTGGTCGAATGCGCGCCGGACAAGTTCCGTCGACGAAACATCTGCGCCACGCGCGTTTCCGATGCGCTCATGAGAAAACGCCCGACGAGAAGCGCCGGAGAAAAATGGAGAAAAGCGGAGAGGAAAGATCCCTGGCTGGCGGGACAGTACAAACCACTCGGGCTCGGAACCAGAACTGGACTGAACTGGACTGGACTGAACTGGACTGAACTGGACTGGACTGGACTGGACTGAACTGGACTGGGTGATAAGAACGGATTGTCAGAGGAAATACTGGGACAGACAGAAATATAGGA
>Ga0153956_1000568_pt1 | contig 39879 bp, 38 predicted proteins | sample TSFL040MetaG_FD_104704 | JGI IMG/M metagenome (GOLD analysis project Ga0153956, IMG submission 104704) | Attine ant fungus gardens microbial communities from Florida, USA - TSFL040 MetaG | ecosystem: Host-associated > Fungi > Mycelium > Unclassified | place: USA: Florida, Wekiwa Springs... | reverse complement strand
GGAGCCCATCGGAAACATACCGCCAGCCGAGGCAGAAGAACGCTACTACGCCATGCTGGACGAACCAGCCATGGCCGCATAACTCAAACTAAATGGCCTCCGGCAAACCCGGTGCGGTTCACGCCTGCGTCAAAATCTGCACCGGATTGGGCGGGAACTCGTCATGGGTCGCAGCGGCGAAATTGTAGACCGAGCGCAGGTGGCGCATGACATTGTTTGCCGTGGTCTTGCCGATTTCGACCGAAAGCTCCTGATGCCGCTTCAACACCATCTGCCGGGTGATTTCATTGATCGGCTTCTTGCGCCATGCCTTGAGGTAGAGCTTGGCGGTCCGCGTGTAGTTCTGCACGGTATGGGCTGACAGGTGCGGGCGTGCGGCGAAGAAGGTGTCGAAAGCATCCGCCAACATCAGCTTGACCGCCACCTCCCTACGCTTCTCCGCATTCGGGTCCAGGCCTTCCGCCATTTCCGCGAGCAGCGCCATGGCCTTCTTGCGGGCGATTTCCGGCGCGAAGACATCGGCTCGGCCGATAGTCACGCGGCGGGTCTGGCGGTTCACCTGCCCCTCGGCATAATAGACCTTGGATTGGGTGCCGACGCGCAGGCCGAAGCCGGTCAGCAGAGTGTCACGGTAGAAAATCTGGCCGCTGTCGGCATGGGGAAGATCATCGATCGCGCGGCGGGTGAGACGTAGATTTGGCATTGAGACCTCCTGTTGGCCTCAACTCAAAGTAAAGTGAATTTTATTAAATGACAAGCAATATCAGATAGTTATGAAGCTCAATCTATCGATTGGAAAGACAATGAAACACTGTCCAACGCCTGCGCACGCGCGAGCGGACTAACATGAGCAACACATGTTTCAGTCGAGCCCGCATAAGGCCTTGCGGGTATCCCGCAAGGCCAATTCAGAATGCGCGATTAATTCCCGCACTCGTCCAGTGCGAGGAGGTTGTCCTTCCACACGCCGTCAGCATGCGTCTGAATGAACTTGTTCCCGTTTGCACTGGTGCGAACGCCGACCCATGCGACCTTCCCACCCTCGTTCGTATAAAACCGATGGGTGTTCTGCTCGATGAAACGCACGATATTCGGAACAGTGTCTTTCCAGCGACCATTGCCATCCGGGTTCGGCCCACCTGCGTGAGTGATGCGTTCGTGAGCGCTATTGCGGTCTGGTTTGTTGATGCAGTCAATTCTATAGTCAGCCATTGCGGCTCCTTCTTAGAGGCAAGTTGACCCGCCCGAAGCTTGCGGGTCATTGATTTTTGAGAAGGGGGCCGATAAGGTTCGCTTGCTTAGGACTTACCTTACGGGCTTCGGCCCAGGTATTCGGAAATCGGCTGGTTTACGAGACCAGTCGGTTTTCCATCCAAGTCGCCTTGGGAGTCATGTAAGGCCCCTTCGGCGGCAGTTCGTTCGGGTCTGCCGGAGCGATTTCTGGGAAAGTCGAACCGTCTTTAACCTCAGCGATACGTCCCTGATTCACCCCGAAAAATGCTGCGATATCGTGATTGCGGTCGCCCCGAAGGATCATGCCGCGAATCAAGGCTGCATCGAACTTGGTAATCTTCTGCCCGCTGGGCTCTGCGCGCGTACTCATAAAAAACCTCTTCAGTTCGCTTCAGAAAGTCAGACTCGTGCCTGACTTTCGCTAAAATGATGGTAGCCACCGCGCTTGTCAAGAAATTTTTGTGAAAATAAAATACGTAGCCTAATATGTTTTTGATGACCGATCGTTATTGTCGTTGACGTATTCAGCTACGTCGCATATCTATATGAACATGAAGCAGCTCGATTATCAACATTCAACATCCCACGACACCGCCCAGCTCGGGGATATCGCGGATGTTTTCACAGGCGCAGGCGTGTCGCGAGAAGACAGCCTTGACCGCCCCGGCGACAAACTGCCCGTTATCGGCGTTCGCCACCTTCAAGATGCTGGCGTAGCGCCCATGTCGCAGCTTGATCTTATTGGATTTGCCTCCCCTTCGCGCGCGCTAGCGAACGCGGTGAAGGTCAACGACGTTTTGTTGACTGGGCGCGGAACGATCTTGAAATTTGGCCTTGTTGGGCCGGAAACTGAAGGCGCGATTGCAAGCGGCAATATTATTGTTGTGCGCCCCGGCCCGAATGTGGTGGGCGGAGCGTTATATGCGCTTCTTTCAAGCGATGCTTTCCGTCCCAAGATTGAGGTGCTGCGGCGTGGTGCGACAAGCTTGTTGTCCTTGTCTGCCAAGGATATCAAAAACCTCGAAATCAACTTGCCGCCGCTCGATGTACAGCGCCGCATTGCCGCATTCGCGATAGAAGCGCAGATCGCTTATCGCACCGCTATTGAAGCTGCCGAAATCCGACGAACTCTTGCGCGCGCAGTCATGGATGCGTGCTTATTCGACATTCCAGAAAGCCGAGAAGAATAATGCCCAAGCTCACAAAAGAAGACCTGTTCAACCACCTCTGGGGATCGGCTGATATCCTGCGCGGTTCTATCGATAGTTCGGACTACAAGATTTATATTTTTGGATTTCTGTTCCTAAAGCGGCTTTCCGACCGGTTTGAAGAAGAGGTGCGTGAGTGCGTCAGGCAGGGCTTGCCCGCAGAAATCGCCTATAGCGATCCTGATGAACATGAATTCTTTGTGCCGGAACGAGCACGCTGGAGCGAGATCCAGAAGCTGACAACCGGCATCGGCGAACATTTGAACAAAGCCTGTGAAGCGATTGAAGACGGAAACCCTTCAATTCAGGGCGTCCTCGCTAACATCGACTTCAACTCGGAATCGCGCTTGGGTGACGAAAAAAACAAAGAGAAAGTCCTTTCGCTTCTGATCACGCATTTCTCAAGGATCGACCTTTCCAACGCCTCGCTTTCCGAGCCTGACATGCTCGGGCGCGCTTACGAATATCTGATTGACCGGTTTGCCGATGATGCAGGCAAAAAGGGCGGTGAGTTTTACACGCCACATCCAGTCGTCAAGCTCATTGTCGAATTGCTCGACCCGCAGCCCGGCATGCGCATCAGCGACCCCACTTGCGGTTCGGGCGGCATGTTGATCGAGAGCGCGCGGCACATTGCTGACATCGAGGGAAAACGTCTGGGCCAGCCGATCAATGTCACGCTGCATGGTCAGGAGAAGAACCTCGGCACCTGGGCCATCGCCAAGATGAACCTTCTGTTACACGGGCTGCGGGATGCCAGAATTGAGAAAGGCGATACTATACGCAATCCCCGCCTTTTGGACGGTGACGGCAATTTGATCCTTTATGATCGCGTGATTGCTAACCCACCCTTCTCGCTGGACAGTTGGGGGGCTGACGATGTTTCCGGCGACGCGGAGAGGCAAGCCTACAATCGCTTTATCTATGGCATTCCACCCAAGAACATGGGCGATCTCGCCTTTGTTCAGCACATGGTCGCGACGCTGAATGCGAATGGCGTGTGTGGCGTTGTCATGCCACATGGCGTTTTGTTTCGAGGAGCCGGCGACGGGCGCATCCGCGAAGGAATGCTAAAAAGTGATCTGTTCGAGGCCATTATCGGCCTGCCGGAAAATCTGTTCGCCGGAACCGGCATTCCTGCGACCATTCTAATCTTGAACAAAGCTAAGACACCGGAGCGCAGGAACAAGGTACTGTTCATCAACGGGGCAAAGGAATTTGAGGAGCGCACCAAGAAGAATACTTTAGGTGAGGGCAACATCAAGCGGATTGTTGATGCCTTCGTCGGCTGGGAAGACGACGATCGCTTCAGCCGCATCGTAGATATGAGAGAGATTAAAGAAAACGATTTCAACCTGAATATTTCTCGATACATAGACACGCTGGAGCCTGAAAAACCTATCGACGTGCAAGCAGAGCTTTCGAAACTTTGGGAAGCTGAAAAAGCACGGGATGCAGCGACGGAGAGGATGAATGCCCTTCTCAAGGAGATGGGTTATGTCCGTTGAGGTCCCAAAAGGGTGGCGGGAGGTACGAATCGGTCAAATCGCCCATGAAATCTCGAATAAAAATCATGCCGGTGACGAACTTCCCGTTCTAAGCATGACAAAACATCGGGGCTTTGTGCGTTCAAATGAGTATTTCACGAAGGCTGTCCATAGTGAAAACACTGGGCAATATAAGGTCGTGAGACGAGGGCAATTCGCCTATGCAACCATTCATTTGGACGAAGGTTCGATTGACTATCTCAAAACAGAAGACGCGGGCCTGATCAGCCCTATGTACACGGTTTTTGAGGTCGATGTTGATCATATAGAAAACGAAATTGCGCTCCATATTTTTAAACGATCTGCACTGGATGGTCGCTTCGACCCCTATAGCAATGGTGGCGTCAATCGCAGAAAATCGATCCTGTTTAGTGACCTGTCTGCCTTCAAGTTTTCGCTTCCACCGCTCGCCGAACAACGGGCAATTGCTGAAGTATTTAGCATTACGAAAGAAGCTATAACCAAGGCGGAATCGTTAATCGAAGCACTCGTACAAAGCCGTTTTGAGCTAACCCGCGATTTTCAGGGAAGTGAGGAACAGCCAAAATGGCCTATGCGGTCAATAGGCTCGCTTCTCCGGCAGTGCCAGTATGGACTTTCGATCCCCTTGGATGGCGAAGGCAAGGTGCCAGTGCTGAGAATGCCGGATATCGGGGATGGCAGGGTAAATGTTGATGTCGCCACCCTGAAATCTGCGGAGGTTTCACCCGCGGAAATTACGTCATGCGCAATCAAAGAAGGAGATATCCTGTTCAACAGGACCAATAGCCAAGCTCTAGTGGGCAAGACCGGTATAGTCAGGAGCACACCGGGTACACAGATCGTTTTTGCTAGCTACCTCATCCGGCTTGTTGCCAAGACCGGCGTAAATCCATTCTGGCTTAATGGCCTTCTTAACCTTCCGCGCACCCAAGAGCGCCTTAAGACGCTGGCGACGCCTGGGGTTTCACAATGGAATATCAATTCAAAGACGCTCAAGCGCTTTGAAATTCCGGTTCCCCCTAAGTTTGATCAGGACAAATTTGCCCATCTTTACGAGACAATCGAATCGCGGCTTGAGGCTGAACGTGCAAAATTGCGCATGCTCCGCCAAACACAGGCCGCTCTGGCACAAGAACTGCTTTCCGGTCGCGTTCGCCTCCCCGACAGCGTCATCGCGCGGCATGATATCAAATCTGGGGAAGCTGCATGAGTGCGGCCAGCGACCAACTAGAACGCGATTGGGTGGAGGAACCTGCCGCTGAGCTTCTGAGCGTTCTGTTCGACTACAAGCCTCTTAGTCCTGAAGATGTTCGGACTTTACGGGAAGGCGTCATCAGCGAACCAGTCCTAACCGTTCGTTTGGGCGAATGTCTGAAACGCCTCAACCCTTGGCTTGCCGAGGATGGAGTGCGCCGTGCCGTAAACGCTGTCACGCGCATCGTCGCGACCGATTTGATGGAAGCCAACGAGGCCGCGCAAACAGCACTTTCCTATGGGGTGACGGTGCCGCACACGGAAGCTGGACGGCGGCAGGATCGTACCGTTCGTTTCTTCGACTTCGATGATCCGGCTGCAAATGCTTTCGAGTTCGCACGGCAAGTGCCGATAAAAGGGCCACGGCAAGAAATCATCCCTGACATTGTCGTCTATGTGAACGGACTGCCGCTAGCTGTCATTGAATGCAAGTCGCCTTCTCTGGCTGATCCGATGGGTGAAGCCATTCGGCAATTCCGCCGCTACGAGGGCCGGGATGAATTTTACGGTCTTGGAGCACCGCGTCTTTTTGAGACGGCGCAAATCTCCATCGCGCTGGGCCGCGACGTCGCCAAATACGGCACGACACTCACGCCTGCCCGGTATTGGGCGGAGTGGAAAGACCCTTATCCGCTCACACTCGATCGTTTGATGTCTCAGCTTGGGCGCACTCCAACGGGACAAGATATTCTGCTCGCCGGAGTGCTCGCGCCCGCCAACATCCTGGACCTTATTCGCAACTTCATCATATTCGAGACGATTGACGGGCGGCGTGTGAAGAAGCTGGCCCGCTATCAGCAGTTTGTGGCAGTTGGCAAAGCAATCGACCGCATACGCAGCGCACCTAACCCGCAACGACGGGGCGGCGTGATCCACCATACACAGGGTTCCGGCAAAACGCTGACGATGGCATTTCTCGCAACGAAACTGCGACGTTTACCGGAAGCGGAAAACCCAACACTCGTGATCGTCACCGACCGCACCGACTTGGACGATCAGATCACGGCTCAGTTCAGACGCTCAGGGTTTCCCAACCCGATACAGGCCGAGAGCGGCAAGGCGTTGCGCGAAACGCTTTCCTCGGGGGTCGGCGTAACCGTTCTTACGACTGTCCATAAATTTCATAGCGCCGTGCCGAAACGCTCCTCTGTCATTTCCGATGCGGAGAATGTTTTTGTGATGGTGGATGAAGCGCACCGCACACAATATGGCGCGCTTGCCGCACGCATGCGGGCAGGCTTGCCGAATGCTTGCATGCTTGCATTTACCGGCACGCCGATTGACAAGAAGGATCGCAGCACCCGCGAGGTGTTCGGTGACTATCTGCATCGCTATCTGATTGATCAAGCCGTCAAGGATGGCGCTACCGTCCCCATTTTCTATGAAATGCGAGATGCCCGCCTTCGTATTGAAGGTGAAGGCATTGAGGCTGATTTGCGCGCTGCCTTTCCAGAATTGTCTGATGCAGAGCTTGAAAAACTCAAGGCACGTTCAAATTGGAAAGAGAAAATTGCAGGCTCTCCCAAACGGGTTGAAACCATCTGTAGGGACATCCTTGAACACTACGGCAAGACAATTGAGCCCAATGGGTTCAAAGCCCAAATCGTGACGGTAAACCGTGACGTTGCGGTGACTTATACGGAGACGTTGCGTCGACTAGGTGGACCGGAATGCGCGCTCATCATGTCGTCTTCCAACGGCGACAGCGCGCGGCTTCAAGCTCATCATCATTCGAAAAGAGAACGCGATGACCTGATCGCCAGGTTTAAGCGCAGGGATGACGATCTTAAGATGCTGGTCGTGTGCGATATGCTGTTGACTGGCTTTGACGCTCCGATTGAACAGGTTCTCTATCTTGATGCCCCCCTGAAAGAGCATACGCTCTTGCAGGCGATTGCCCGCGTGAACCGAACGGCTGACGGTAAGACCTATGGGCTTGTGGTCGATTATTGGGGAGATAACCGCCGCATTTCAAATGCACTGGAAATGTTCTCGGACGATGACGGGATAAGCAAGGCGCTCAGGCCTCAATCTGAAAAGGTTCAACTGCTTGAAAGCCGTCACCGCGCGGCCATCCGCCTCTTTGAAGGCATCGACCGCAACGATGAGCGCGCTTGCCTAGACCTTCTGAAGCCTGATGATACGCTTGCCAAATTCGAACTCGACTTTCTTCGATTTGCCGAGGCGATGGATATGGTTCTACCGAACCCAAAAGGTTTGGAAGAACCATATGTTTCGGATTTGAAGTGGCTTTCACGCCTAAGAGTGACCGCCCGCCGCGAACATTATTGGGAGCCATTCGACCCCAAAGACTACAGCGCAAAAGTCGGGGAAATCATCGCCCGGCACCTCACTGCGGAAGGCATGGAGGTTCTACTAACAAAGCGGGATATTCTCGACCCATCTTTCAAGCAGCACTTGGAAAACTTCGCCTCAGCAGAGGCCAAGGCCGCCGAAATCGAACACGCGATCCGTCAGGAAATTCACGTTCATCGAGACGAGAACCCTGTCGCGTATACGTCATTGTGGGAGCAATTGGAGAGGATCGTCAACAAACGTCGAGAGGACCGTGTTGCCGCCGCAAGCGCGCTGGAAAAACTGACTGAACTTCAACAACTGGCTGCGAAAATCCCAAACGCGCGCGCTGGCAAAAGTGAAAGCGGCTCAGAACTTGCTGGAACCGCTGGGCGCATACTTCCCTTTGTCAGCGATGCCTTGCCGCTGGACGCGAGAGCATCGGCGGCCTCGGACATAGCGTCGGCACTGGAAGGCTATGCAACCTTTGTAGATTGGCAGCTTAAGGAGGATGTACAACGCCAAATGCGCCGCGCGATAAAGGAAAGGCTGAGGTCTGCTGGCATCGATCCAGCGGCTATCGAGGCGGCGACAGCAAGCATGATGGATGTGGCGCGAAAGAGCCTTCTTGCGAAATGATGGAAGAACAGCGCGAGTTCATCTTTGGCGGGGAATTGGTGAAGTTTGTTCTTGAACGAACTGCGCGACGTAAGACCGTCGCCATTTCCGTGGGCTTCGATGGAGTGCGGGTGCTGGCCCCATCCGATTTGGATGAAAGCCGTGTCATCGAAATCGTGCGTAAGAAAGGCCCATGGGTTCTTCGGAAGCAGGCGGGCTATCGCGAACTCGGTGGCGCTTCAATCGATCGAGAGTTCGTCAGCGGAGAGACCTACCACTATCTTGGGCGCGCTTACCGCCTGCGGGTTGTTGCCGATACAGAGGCCAATGTAACGCGGATTTCAGCGCGCGGATCAACTTTGCTCGCCCCCGTGCCTCCTGACATGCCCATCATCATCAGACGTTCCGCCGTTCGCAGCGCACTTCGGCATTGGTATCGCGACAAAGCAAAAAAACATTTCCCTGAGCGAGCGCGCATGATGGCCGAGGCGTTAGGGGTTAGCCGTCCGCCGGTAAGCGTAGTGGATCAATCCAAGCGATGGGGAAGTTGCGATGCGCGAGGCCGCATCCGTTTAAATTGGCGGCTTGTTATGGCGCCGATGCCGCTCATCGACTACGTCATCGCGCATGAGACGTGCCATGTTCTTGAGCACAACCATTCACTGCGCTTCTGGCGGTCGTTGGAAACTATTCTGCCGGACTACGAGGAACGCCTAAGGAAACTCGATAGGCTAGGCCACAAATTCATTTGGTGATTTGAATTATGAGCGACATCAAACTTTTCCGTACAGATAATAACGCCGTAACCGAATTACACGGCAGCGCTGTGACATTGGAAAAGTCACTTCAGACCCTTATCGAACGCAACATGGAAGCCTTCCTTGGTGTGCGGTTTCTCGCCTCCGAGTTCACAACCACAAATGGTGGGCGAATGGACAGCCTGGGCGTCGATGAAAACGGTTCGCCGGTCATTATCGAATACAAGCGCGCCAGCAATGAGAACATCATCAATCAGGGGCTTTTCTATCTCGATTGGCTCATGGACCATAAGCGGGATTTTGAATGGCTCGTTCTCAAGCGTTTCGGGCAGGAACAAGCGGAGGCGGTTGATTGGAGTTCGCCCCGCCTGATTTGCATTGCGGGTGACTTCACGAAGTTTGATGCTCATGCGGTCAACCAGATGAACCGGAACATCGCGCTGGTTCGCTACCGCCGCTTTGGCGAAGAGCTATTGCTATTCGAACTACTAACCTCAACGTCAGAGCGCCCATCCCGCGAGATTCCCGCCAGCATCGACGCCCAAGGTGAGCCTGCGGCAGCACGCCCACGGTCTCGCCAGAAAACGGTTACGCAATACCTTGCGGACGCCGACCAAAACCTTGTCGATCTCTACGAGGCGACAAAAGCGTATCTGTTAGCGCTGGGCGATGACGTCGAGCTGAAGACGCTGGACAATTATGTCGCCTTCCGCCGCCTGAAGAACTTCGCATGTGTCGAAGTCAAACCGCAGATCAGGCACCTCAAGATTTTCGTGAAGGTCGATCCAGACACCATCGAACTTGAACAAGGCTTCACCCGTGACGTGCGGAACATCGGCCACTTCGGCACTGGCGATCTCGAAATCATTATCACCGATGTTGCCTCGCTGGATAAAGCCAAGCCATTGATGGACCGCAGCTACGACGAGGCTTGAAAACGATCAGTTACAAACACTGTAAGAGACGCATCTACATGAAAGAACCCGTTGCTGATGGCTGACGACAACCTCATCCTCTACACTACCGAAGACGGACGCAGCCGGATCGAGTTACGCGCGATTGATGGAACAGCATGGATGACACAGGCCCAAATGGCCGAGTTGTTCCAGACGTCCCCACAGGCAATGACCCAGCAAATCGGAAGCATTTACGACGAGCAGGAGTTAAGCGAAGAGGCAACTTGTAAGGAACTCTTACAGGTTCGAAACGAGGGGAATCGCAAGGTTTCCCGTGCATTGAAGCATTACAATCTCGATATGATTCTTGCCGTAGGATACCGCGTTCGGTCGGCGCGCGGAGTCCAGTTCCGCAGATGGGCCACAACGACACTGACCGAGTACCTGGTCAAAGGCTTCGTGATGGACGATGCCCGGCTAAAGCAGCCGGGTTATGATTATTTCGACGAGCTGCTTGAGCGCATCCGTGACATCCGGGCGTCGGAAGCGCGCTTCTATCAAAAGGTGCGAGATATTCTGGCGCTCAGTGAGGACTACGATCCCAGCTCAAAATCCTTGAACACGTTTTATGCGACCATCCAGAACAAGATGCTGCACGCGGTTACCGGCCATACCGCCGCCGAGCTTATCGTCGCCCGCGCGGACGCTACCGCACCGAACATGGGGCTAACCTCATGGAAGGGGTCGCGGGTGCGCAAGGGCGATGTCGTGACCGCAAAGAATTATCTGGCACAGCCCGAGATTTCGGAACTCAACCTCATCGTCACGATGTTTCTGGACACGGCCGACTTGCGTGCCAGGCGTCGCCAGACCATGCAGTTGGCGGATTGGGAAGGTGTCCTCGACAACTTCTTGCGCTCCAACGAGCTGAATGTCTTGAAGAACGCCGGCTCTGTATCACACAAGAAGGCTGCGGCGGTTGCCGAGGCCCAATACGAAAGTTTTGACGAGGCCCGCAAAGAAGCCGAGCGCTTGGCAGATGCGAAGACCGACGAGCTGGATGAATTGAAACGTATCGCCGAGGACATGAAGAAAGGTGGACAGGGCAAGGGTTGATCGTGCTTCTATTCCGTGCGGGATTTAACAGACATAGCAGCGCGTTAATTAATGAAATCGCGATTTTGTTTATTAGTGCCGATCGTTAATTAAAGGGCGGAGGTCAACGGTGCCGACGGGTCTTTATCTCCAGAATTGCCATTTCCCCGACGTCATCGAGACAGCCGACTCCACTCCCCCGCCCGATTGTCAGAACCCGTTGATGGGGGGAGGTCCGGTGCGGCGGCTCAAATTGGCGGTTAGTAGGGCAAAGTCGGGACTGTAGTGGGTTAGTAGCGTTACGGGGTAATAGGGGGTGCAACCGGGTGACACGATGTGCTATCCTTCAGCTCCGGAAAACGGAGTCGAGCCAAAAGTTTGGCCAACAGAATCCAACGCGACGAAACCCCATCTAACCGTCTGAAATAATTACGAAAAACAATTCGTAATGATGGGGTCACGTGTTCGAGTCACGTAAGCGGCACCATTTCCTTTAAAATCAAAGACTTGAAGACCTGCCCGACAGCCGCTCAACGTGCCCGTCGTCCGACGTAGCGCATGCACAGGCCGAACAGCACGATGGAGAAGGCGCAGAAGGCGAGGCCGTCGATGGTGTTGTAGCTGAGGACGCCGGCGACGCCGCCGGCGAGGAATGAGGTGATGGTGACGGAATGGAGCTTGAGGCGTCCCGCAATCTCCCGCCTTTGATGGTGATCGCCCTCGCCCAGCAGCATCGCAAGCCCGACGCCGATGTCGGTCGCGATGCCGGAGACATGCGTCGTGCGCACGCGACTTAAGGAAATGCGGGTCGAGGCGGCGTTCTGGATGCCCATCGCGAAACTCAGGAGGCCGACGATCGTCAGCCCGCTCACCGGCCGCGCCGATCCGTAGGCCGCAACGCCGACACCCATCAGCAGCGCGGCTTCCGCAAGCAGCGTCAGCGCATAGATGTTGCGCAGGCCGCGAGCCTTGCCGATCTGGATGAACGACGAGGCGGCGAGCGCGCCGAGGATGAACATCGCCACGATCGCCATGAAGGCGAGCGCAATCGCGAACTGCCGCGTCGAGATGTGGTCGGAGATCAGCGAGACATTGCCGGTCATATTGGCCGAGAAATAACCGAACGCGAGATAGCCGGCGCTGTTGACGCCGCCGGCCACGAAGGCGAGCGAGGCGGCCAGCAAAAGGTCGGTTGCGAGCGTTCTTGTTGCGCCTTCTTGTACGAGCATGGAGTGGCCTGAGATTCGTCCTGGCGGGAATCGTTGCAATTGAGCAGAAAAATCGCCGGCTCGCCAGCGCGTATCGAACGCGTGCGGCTGGAGAAACGCCCGCGGCACCCCTCGCCTTCCGCGACGGAGGCTGTATGCTGCGTCGAGTCTCACGCCAGCGCCCAAGACCTTCCCATGCCACGACAGATCTTCCTTCTCGCCGCCCTCCTTCTCTCTCCCTTTTCCGCCAAGGCCTATGAGGTGCAGTCTTTCGTCAGCGGCGACATGCTGCGGGGCTGGTGCGAGAACGACCACGATGCCGCGGCCGCCTACATCATGGGCTTCAGCGATGAGAGCCAGCGCATGAAGAAGCGCATCGTCGATGCGTCGCGGCGCTGGCCGGAACGCTCGACGCAGAACGAGGAGCTGCGCTTCTACGTCATGGGAAGCTTCTGCCTGCCCGGCAAGCTATCGGCCGCGCAGGCGACCGAAATCGCTTGCGTCTGGCTGAAAAACAATCCGTCGAAGGGCGAACAGCCTGCCGCCTCCCTGCTGCCGCTGGCCTACAAAAAGGCATTTCCCTGTCTTGCGGAATAGTCTTCCGCAAATAGATCACGCGGCTTTCGCCGCTATATTGAGGTTTTTCCTAATATAATCCGTTCGGATTAGTTGACGTTAAGTGAGCGCTGTCTAAATTGAGGGCGCGGGGCTGGGACCTACCCGCGCAAGGGGCCGCCGTCAAAGAGCGGCGCGGGCAGCGGCGGCCTCTTGCTTCTTCCGCCTGAAGCGCATCTTCCTAGACTGAAATTCTTCATAATACAGCGTCTTGCCCTCTGCATCGCGGAGTGCTGTCGTCATGACGCGAGGCTCCCGAGCATTGCCTCCATGCTCCCCGCTCGCCTTCGGCGCCCGCAATCAGGAGGGTCGCCGAAGGGATTACACGGGAGGTGGTGCTCGACAGGCATCAAGTTCGCAAAAAGGCCACAGTCGATCGGCCGCGTTTCTTCATCCCGAGCAACGCGACGAGGCACATGGATGCGAGGCACACCAGGCAAAGGAACAGCCCGATCGGCCAAAGCAGGCAGACCAGCAGACCGAGCGCCGTTCCCCAATCGAAAAAGCCCTCCCTTCTATGCATGTTTCTTTTCCAGTTCCTGTTTCTTTCAGCGATCGTCAACGCGGCCGCTATCGCTGCCGGGGCAAGCCAAATGCCGCCCAGGACGATATATCCGTAAAACACCCAACCCTCCGGTCATGAGCCATCGTGCTTCGGCAGATACGCCGCGCCGCGCGTGCCGTCGTCACCCAACTGGGGTAGACGAGGCAAGAATTGCCAAGGAAAACAAAAACAAACCGCTATACCGCGAAAAAACGAAAAGCTCTTCCGTGAAGCCTCGGGCCGTCCTTGCCATAATCGCCGCGCGATCTGCGACGAGATCGGCCGGTCCGGTATCGATTTTTATCGGGCCTGCGCTATCTCCCCGCCGCAGATGGGGGTACCTTCCCCGCGCCTCGCATCAGCAGGCTCGGGACGAAAGCAGACAGTTTTCAACGGGGTAAGGAAAAGATCATGCTCAAAACCTTCGCCATCGCCGCTTCGCTCGCGGCCTTCCTCGCCGGTAGCGCCAGCGCCGCGGACGTCGTCGTGTCCTCGAAGATCGACACCGAGGGCACGCTGCTCGGCAATATCATCGTGCTCTCGCTCAACGCCAACGGCATCAAGACCAAGGACCGCATCGCGCTCGGCACGACGCCGGTGCTGCGCAAGGCGATCACCGCCGGCGAAGTGGATATCTATCCGGAGTACACCGGCAATGCCGGCTTCTTCTTCAACAAGCCCGACGATGCTGCCTGGAAGAAACTCGACGCCGGCTACGAGCTTGCCAGGAAGCTCGACTACGATGCCAACAAGATCGTCTGGCTGACCCCGTCGCCGGCGAACAACACCTGGGCGATCGGCGTGCGCAGCGACGTGGCCGGCCCGAACAAGTTGAAAACCATGTCGGACTTCGGCAAGTGGGTTGCCGGCGGCGGCAAGGCGGTGCTTGCCGGCTCGTCCGAATTCGTCAACTCGGCGGCGGCGCTCCCCGCCTTCCAGACCACCTACGGCTTCAAGCTCAAGCCGGAGCAGATGATCGTGCTCTCCGGCGGCGACACGGCCGCGACGATCAAGGCGGCGGCCGACCAGACGAACGGCGTCAACACCGCCATGGTCTACGGCACCGACGGCGCGATCGAGGCCGCACAGCTCACCGTGATGGAGGACGACAAGGCCGTCCAGCCGGTCTATGCGCCGACCCCGATCGTCCGCGAGACGGTGCTGAAGGAAAATCCGAAGATCGAGGCGGTGCTGGCACCGATCTTCAAGAGCCTTTCCGCCGAAGAGCTGCGCAAGCTGAACGGCCGTATCCAGGTCGACGGCGAGCCGGCGAAGGCGGTGGCGGAATCCTACCTCAAGGAAAAAGGCTTCCTGAAATAGGTGAGAGAGATGCCCCGCCATCCCGTCGCGATCGACGGGATGGCGGGCCGCATGAAGCCGGTCCTTTCCGATGGAACCTCCCGTGACCCAAGATGAGCGCGCGACGCGCGCCGTGGACCGCCTGGGCATCGTGCTCTGCGCGGCCGGCGCCGCTGCGGTCGCGCTGACGCCTTTCGTCATCGTCAAGGCAAACCGCATCGCCGCCGGAAAGCCGATGCCGCTGGCCGCGCTCGCCGGCCAGCCGGCAGCACTGGCGCTGATCGTCATGCTGGTCGTGACCGGGCTCGCAGCACTTTTCTCCCGGAGCGCCCGCGCGCGCCTCGTCGTCGCCACGCTCACGCTCGGCCTGCTCATCCTCGCGATCGGCCTCGTCTCTGCCGCGGTCACACCGCCCGGCAGCACGGCGGCGCGCGTCACGCCCGGCGGCGCGTTCTGGGTGCTGCTCGCGGTTCTCGGGCTTCTCGCGTCCGATGCGCTGGTCAAGCTTCGGCTCACGCCGTGGATGCGGGTGGCGGCACTTGCCTTCTACGGCGCGCTGCTCGCCGTCTTTCTCCTGTCGGGCACACTCGACAGCCTTTCGATCATGAAGGAATTCGCCACGCGCGCCGATCAGTTCCGCAACGAGGCGGTCGGCCACCTGCTGCTCGCCTTCGGCTCGGTCGCGATCGCCATCCTGCTCGCTTTGCCGCTCGGCATCCTCTGCTTCTGGGTGCCGAAGCTGCGCGCGGCGGTGCTGCAAACGCTGAGCCTCATCCAGACGATCCCGAGCCTCGCGCTGTTCGGCCTCTTGATGCTGCCGCTCAGCTATCTGGCGGCGCATGTGCCGCTCGCCGCCAGCCTCGGCATCCGCGGCATCGGCACGGCGCCGGCGCTGATCGCGCTCGTCCTCTATTCGCTGCTGCCGATCGTCGCCAACACGGTCGTGGGGCTTCAGGGCGTCGATCCGACGCTGCGGGACGCCGCCACCGGCATGGGCCTCACCCGCCGGCAGGTCCTGACGCGCATCGACCTGCCGCTTGCCTTTCCGGTGATCCTCACCGGCATCCGCGTGGTGCTGGTGCAGGCGATCGGCCTCGTCACGGTCGCGGCCCTGATCGGCGGCAGCGGCTTCGGCATCTTCATCTTCCAGGGGCTTGGCCAGACCGCCATGGACCTCGTGCTTCTCGGCGCGGTGCCGACCGTGCTGCTTGCCTTCTCCTCGGCCGTCGTCCTCGACGCGGTCATCGACAGCATCCGTGGATCTTCCCCATGAGCGCAAGCGACACCATGATCGAAATAGCAGGCGTGACGAAACGCTATGGCGAGACCGCCGTCGTCGACGATGTCAGCCTTTCGGTGCCGCGCGGCGCGATCGCCGTCATCGTCGGCACCTCCGGCTCGGGCAAATCGACGCTCGTCCGGATGATCAACCGGCTGGTGCCGATGACCGGCGGCAAGATTTCCGTCGGCGGCCGCGACATCATGAGCCTGCCGGCGACGGAGCTTCGCCGCGGCATCGGCTATGCGATCCAGGGGCACGGCCTCTTCCCGCACCGCACGGTCGCGGCCAATATCGCGACCGTGCCGCAACTGCTCGGCTGGGACAGGACGCGGATCGAGCGGCGCGTGGACGAACTGCTTGCTCTCTTCAACCTCGATCCGGCGGCCTTTCGCGGCAAATACCCGCATGAGCTTTCCGGCGGCCAGCAGCAGCGCGTCGGCGTCGCCCGCGCGCTTGCCGCCGGGCCGGAGGTGCTCCTGATGGACGAGCCGTTCGGGGCGCTCGACCCGGTGATCCGCGGCAAGGCGCAGGACGACCTCATTGCCATCCAGAAGCAGTTCGGCACCACGGTCATCCTCGTCACCCACGACATGGACGAGGCCTTTCATCTCGGCGACCGGATCGCGGTGATGAGCGAAGGCAGGCTGCTGCAATATGCCACGCCGGAGAAAATCCTCGCCGAGCCGGCCGATCCTTTCGTGCAGCAGCTCACCGGCACCGCCGGCCGGGCGCTGAAGCTGATGTCGCTCTCGCCGCTGAAGGAGGGCATGGAGCCGCCGCGGCCCGACCTCGCCTACGGGCTGGCGCAGAACGTCTCCCTGCGCGACGCGCTCTCCGAAATGATCTGGCGGGGCATCGAGGAGGCCGCCGTCGAAGACGGCGACAAGGCGCAGATCGGGTCGATCTCCATGCGGCGACTGCTGCAGCTCGGCAGGCGGCCATGAGGCTTGCCGCCGCCTTCTTCCGCCTGCTGGCCTGGGCGCTGCTTTGGGTGCTGCTCTTCCGCACGGAATGGCTGACGCCGATCCTGAAGCCTCTCACCAATTTCGACGCGCCGCCGGTCTATACGCAAAACAGCCTTGCCGCGCTTGCAGCCGGTCATCTGGAGCTGGTCGCCGTTTCCATTCTCGGCAGCGCCGTGCTGGCGGTCGCCGGCGGCATCTTCGTCACCCGCCGGAGCGGGGCGGAGTTCCTGCCGCTGTCGCGCGCCATCGCGAATGCCGGGCAGACCTTTCCGCCGGTCGCCGTGCTGGCGCTCGCGGTGCCCGCGACCGGCTTCGGCATGGTGCCGACGCTGATCGCGCTCTTCTTCTACGGCCTGCTCCCGATCTTCGAAAATACCGTGGCCGGCGTGCAGCAGGTCCCGGCCGCCATCCTCGACGCTGCCGACGGCATGGGCATGAGCGGCCGGCAGCGGCTGTTCTCGATCGAACTGCCGCTCGCCCTGCCGCTGATCCTCGAAGGGCTGAAGATCGCGACCGTCATCAACATCGGCACCGCGACGATCGGCTCCACCGTCGCCGCCAAGGGGCTCGGCGAGGTCATCATCGCCGGGCTGATTTCCGACAATACGGCCTTCATCCTCCAGGGCGGCCTGATCGTCGGCCTGATGGCGGTCCTGATCTATGACGCGATCGGCCTCATCGAGCGCGCCGCCACGCGGAAAATCGGCTTGCGCTTCGCACAGGAAGGCAGCTAAGCCGTGGCAGGAAAACGCGAATTCGGGAGACTGCCATGGCGAAGATGATTCATTCGATGATCCGTGTCCTCGACGAGGCGCGCTCGGTCGATTTCTACGGCAGGGCCTTCGGCCTGACGGTCGCCGACCGCATCGCCTTCGATACCTTCACGCTGATCTATCTCAGCAATCCCGAAACCGGCTTCGAACTGGAACTCACCGTCAATCAGGGCCGCAGCGAGCCCTACGCGCTCGGCGACGGTTACGGCCATCTCGCCTTTTCGGTCGAGGAGTTGAAGGAAGAGCATGAGCGTTTCACCGCGCTTGGCTTCAATCCCGGCAAGATCGTCGAACTGAACCGCGACGGAAAGCTCTTCGCGCTGTTCTTCTTCGTCACCGACCCGGACGGCTACAAGATCGAAGTGCTGCAGCGCCACGGCCGCTTCCAATAAGGAAAGCAGGGCTGTTCCCGCTTGAACCCGTCGGGCAAGAGCTTAAGCTGCCATGAGTCGGAAGGTTGGAGGACTTTCCGGCCCGGCCCGGTCAGCGGGCCGTGGTGACGCGTCAGGGAGGGCACTGCATGAATACGATTTCCGTCCAGCCGGGTCGCCACGCCGCAAACCGCATCTGGCTTGCCTCCTATCCGCCGTCGGTGCCCGCCGAGCTGCCGGCGCTCGACCATGCCTCGGTCGCGGAGCTTTTCGAGGAGTGCTGCCGGCAGCATAGCGACCGCCTCGCCTTTTCGAGCATGGGCAAATCGATCACCTATCGCCGGCTGGAGCTGGAAACGCGCAAGGTCGGCGCCTGGCTGCAGAGCCTGGGCCTCAGCAAGGGCGACCGCGTCGCCATCATGATGCCCAACGTGCTGCAGAACCCGATCGCGGCCTATGCCATTCTCCGGGCGGGCTTCGTGGTGGTCAACGTCAACCCGCTCTACACGCCGCGCGAACTGGAGCACCAGTTGCGCGATTCCGGCGCCAAGGCGATCTTCGTGCTGGAAAACTTCGCTCATACCGTGGAGCAGGTGCTGGCCCGCACCGATATCCGCCACGTCGTCGTGACCGCGCTCGGCGACATGCTGGGGCCGAAGGGCCATCTCGTCAATTTCGTCGTCCGCAAGGTCAAGAAGCTGGTGCCGACCTGGTCCATTCCCGGCCACGAAGGCTTCCGCCGCGTGCTTGCCGAGGGCGCGCGGCTGCCGCTGACGCCGGCAAAGCTTTCCGGCGGCGACATCGCCTTCCTGCAATATACCGGCGGCACGACGGGCGTGGCGAAGGGCGCGATCCTGACCCATGCGAACCTGCTCGCCAACCAGCTTCAGCTTCAGCTCTGGCTCGACGCCGTCTACCGCAACAAGCCGCGGCCGGACGTGCTGACCTTCGTCTGCGCGCTGCCGCTCTACCATATCTTCGCGTTGACGGTGAATTCGCTGATGGGCATGTCGCTCGGCGCCCATAACGTGCTGATCCCCAACCCGCGCGACATCCCCGCCTTCGTCAAGGAACTCGGCAAGTACCGCTTCGACATCTTCCCCGGCTTGAACACGCTCTTCAACGCGCTGATGAACAATGCCGATTTCGCCAGGCTCGACCTCAGCCACGTCAGCACGCTTGCCGGCGGCATGGCGGTGCAGCGCCCCGTCGCGGAGCGTTGGCGGAAGATGACCGGCACCTGGATCACCGAAGGCTACGGCCTGTCGGAGACCTCGCCGGTGGTCAGCGCCAACCGCTTCGACAGCCCGGAATTCACCGGTACCATCGGCCTGCCGCTGCCCTCGACCGAAATCGACATCCGCGACGACGACGGCAATTCCCTGCCGCTCGGCGAGGTGGGCGAGATCTGCATCCGCGGGCCGCAGGTGATGGCGGGCTACTGGCAGCAGCCGGTCGAGACCGCGCGCGTCATGACCGCCGACGGCTTCTTCCGCAGCGGCGACATGGGCTTCATGGACGAGCGGGGCTACACCAAGATCGTCGACCGCAAGAAGGACATGATCCTCGTCTCCGGCTTCAACGTCTATCCGAACGAGATCGAGGAGGTGACGGCGATGCATCCCGGCGTGCTGGAGGCGGCCGCCATCGGCGTGCCGGATGCCAATTCGGGCGAGGCGGTAAAACTCTTCGTGGTGCGCAAGGACCCGGCGCTGACGGAAGCCGACATCAAGGCCCACTGCGCCGAAAACCTCACCAATTACAAGCGGCCGCGCTTCGTCGAATTCCGCGACGAGCTGCCGAAGTCGAATGTCGGCAAGATCCTGCGCAAGGAGCTGAGGGGCTGATCCCTGCCGCATTTTTCATGTGCAAATCCGTGCTTTAAACCGGTTCCGATTTAGACGCTTATGCGCTAGTTTCCCGCATACCTTCCGAACCGCTAGGAGCTATCCCCCATGCAGGCGATCGTCGAAAAACTGAAAAGCACTGCCGCCGCCGCCAAGGCCACCGATATCCGCGCCGCGTTTACGGCCGATGCCAACCGCTTTTCCCGCTTCAGCGCCTCGCTCGACGATCTGCTGATGGATTATTCCAAGACGGCGGTGAACGAGGAGATCGTCGATCTTCTCCTGAAGCTGGCACACGCCCGCGGCGTCGAGGCCAAGCGCGACGAGATGTTCGCCGGCAAGCCGATCAACTTCACCGAAAACCGCGCCGTGCTGCACACGGCGCTGCGCAATCGCTCCAACACGCCGGTCCTGGTGGACGGCAAGGACGTGATGCCGGAGGTCAACGCCGTGCTTGCCGCCATGGGCAAGTTCGCCGACGGCATCCGCTCCGGCACGCTCAAGGGCGCGACCGGCAAGGCGATCACCGACATCGTCAACATCGGCATCGGCGGCTCCGACCTCGGCCCGGTGATGGCGACGCTGGCGCTCTCGCCCTTCCATGACGGCCCGCGCGCGCATTTCGTCTCCAACATCGACGGCGCTCATATCGCCGAGACGCTGAAGCTGCTTTCACCGGAAACCACGCTCTTCATCATCGCCTCGAAGACGTTCACCACCATCGAGACCATGACCAACGCGCAGACGGCGCGCGCCTTCATCGCCAAGGCGCTCGGCGAGCAGGCGGTGAAGCACCATTTCGTCGCCGTTTCCACCGCACTCGACAAGGTCGCCGCCTTCGGCATCGACAGTGACCGCGTCTTCGGCTTCTGGGACTGGGTCGGCGGCCGCTATTCGATCTGGTCGGCGATCGGCCTGCCGCTGATGATCGCGATCGGGCCTGAGAATTTCGGCAAGTTCCTCGACGGCGCCCATGCGATGGACAACCATTTCCGCCATGCGCCGGCCAAGGAAAACCTGCCGATGCTGCTCGGCCTCATCGGCTACTATCACCGCAACGTGCTGAACTACCCGACGCGGGCGATCCTGCCCTACGACCAGCGCCTGTCGCGCTTCCCGGCCTATCTGCAGCAGCTCGACATGGAATCGAACGGCAAGGGCGTTACCGTCGACGGCACGCCGGTCGACGGCAATTCCGGTCCGGTCGCCTGGGGCGAGCCCGGCACCAACGGCCAGCACGCCTTCTACCAGCTGATCCATCAGGGCACGAGCATCATCCCGGCCGAATTCATGATCGCCGCCAACGGCTTCGAACCGGACCTCCGCCACCAGCACCAGCTCCTGATGGCGAACTGCCTGGCGCAGTCGGAAGCGCTGATGAAGGGCCGCACCTTCGAGGAAGCCAAGGCGCAGCTCACCTCCAAGGGCATGGACGACGAGAAGGCCGATTTCATCGCCCCGCACCGCGTCTTCACCGGCAACCGCCCGTCGATCACCTTCGTCTACGACAAGCTGACGCCCTACGCGCTCGGCCGGCTGATCGCGCTCTACGAGCACCGCGTCTTCGTCGAAGGCGTGCTCTTCCGCATCAACTCCTTCGACCAGTGGGGCGTGGAACTCGGCAAGGAACTGGCAACGGGTCTGTTGCCGGTGGTCGAGGGCAAGGAAAGTGCTGCCGGGCATGACTCGTCGACGCAGGGACTGGTTGCGGCTCTGGCGAAGCGGGCGAAGTAAAGGTAAAGGCGGCCATCCTCGTGGTTCGAGACGGCGCTTTGCGCCTCCTCACCATGAGGATGGAGCAATGCTGGCGCGCTTGGGCAGGCACATCGATCAGCCCTCCTGATCAGGACGTGCAAAGCGCCGTCTCGATGCCCTTTGGGGGTGCCTCAATGTAAGGATAGGGCAACGCAGGCACACCGATCAGCCCTCATGGTGAGGAGGCCCGTAGGGCCGTCTCGAACCACGAGGGCGGGTGGCTCAGAGCCCGATCTCACGCGCCCAGGGCGGGTTCGCCCCGGCGCGCGACACCGTCACCGCAGCCGCCTTGGCCCCAAGCGCCAGCGCATCGCGAAGCGCCTTTTCATCGAGCGCGGCCACCTGCGATTTCGTCAGCAGCCCGTTCATCTTCAGCGAGGCGAGAATGCCGGCGTCGAAGGTATCGCCGGCGCCGACCGTATCCACCACGGTCACGCGCTCGCTCGGCACCGTCACCTTCAGCGATTTCGTGTAGCCCTCGGCGCCCTCCGCGCCCTTGGTGATGACGACGAGCCTGGCGCCGCGGGCGATCCAGTGGGCGGCGAGCGCGTCATGGTCGCCTTCGATGCCGAACCAGGCGAGGTCTTCGTCGGAGAATTTCAGGATATCGGACATAGCCGCCATGCGCTCGATGCGGGCCATGTGCGCGGGTTTGTCCTTGATGAAGCCCGGACGGATGTTCGGGTCGAGCGAGATGACGCGGGTCGCGTACTCGCGTTTCATCAGCGCCTCGTAAGTGGAGCCGCAGGGTTCGGGAATGAGGCTGATCGCGCCGAAATGCAGCGCCTCGCAATCGTCGCCGAGGACGGGCAGGTCGGCCTCGGTGATCATGCGGCCGGCGGTGCCCTCGTCATAGAAGGCATAGGTCGCCTGGCCGTTGACCAGCTTGACGAAGGCGAGCGTGCTCGGCCGCGCGACGATGGCGCAAGGGCTGGCGTCCACATTGCTCGCGGCCAGCGTCTCGCGCAGGATCTCGCCCATCATGTCGTCGGCAAGGCCGGTGAAGAAGGCCGCCGGCACGCCGAGGCGGCCGAGCGCGATGGCGGTGTTGAAGATCGCGCCGCCGGCATAGGGCGCGAACGCCTTCTCACCTTCGGTCGTCTGACGCGGCAGCATGTCGATCAACGCTTCGCCACAGCACAATATCATTCCGGCCTCCCTGAATTTTCCAATCGATAAATAGACCCGTTACCCTGCCTAGAGCGCCGCGATGCCGCCGTTCTTCGCCGACCAGGCGAGCGGCGCGTTCAGGAAGGACTCCACCTCGTTCAGTGTGTTTTCGTCGAAGAGCTTCTGCACCTTGGCGACCGCCAGCACCTCGCGCCAGGTGGCGATATGGTGCAGCTTCACCTTGCCGCTCTCGAAGCGCTCCACGGCCTCGGAGAAGATGCCGTAGTAGAAGAGCGCGATGCCGTGATCGACCACGCCGCCGGCGGCGCGGATGGCGTCGATGAACTTGAACATGCTGCCGCCCGCCGTCGTCAGGTCCTCGATGACCAGCACGCGCGCGCCGGCCGGCATCTCGCCCTCGATCTGGGCGTTGCGGCCATGGCCCTTCGGCTGCTTGCGCACATAGATCATCGGCAGGCCGAGACGATCGGCAAGGAGTGCTGCAAAGGGAATGCCCGCCGTTTCGCCGCCGGCCACGCAGTCGAACTGCTCGAAGCCCGCATCCCGCATCAGCACGCTGGCAGCGAAATCCATGACCGTCGAACGGATGCGCGGAAAGGAAAGCAGCTTGCGGCAATCGATATAGACCGGGCTCGCGATGCCGGAGGCATATTTGTAAGGCGTCGCGGCATTGAAATGCACGGCCTTGATCTCCCAGAGCATCTTCGCCACCAGCTCCGCCATCACGGCGCGGTCGGGAAATGTTGTCTGGATCATCGGGCTCTCCTTCGGCTTTCGGGCGCGCTGACGCGCGTTTTCTGGAGTTGCATTAGCAGTCCGCGCGGCGGCTTTCCAGACGGAAGTGGCGCGACCCGCACCGTCCGCGCGCTACCCCGCGAGAGGCCAAAATTGGCCCCCTTGGTTTCTACGGGGCATCTAAATTTCCGAAACGTCTTATGTACACATGTTTTCAGAACGTTATTGCGATCTTCGCCGGCAATTCTTCCGGGAATCGTTAAAATTGAAGTCTTTCGGTTAAGAAGTCGCTTTCTCCTCCGGACGTAGGCTTTCGCATCGAATCAAAGCAACTGAAGGAGAGCGGAATGATTCCGGCTATATCCGTTGCGCGTGAAAAACTGGCCTCCTCGCTGGCGCTGAAGGTGCTGGCGATCTGCATTGCCGCGACGAATGTGCCCCTGCTGGTCCTCATGCTCAGCTTCGGCGCCCGCTATGCCGGTGCACCGCTGCCGCTGATGCCGCTGATGCTGGTCGCGACGCTCGCCGGCACCGGCCTCTGCCTCGTCTCGGTCTGGCAGCTCGTCCAGCCGCTCCACCGGATCGCCGCGACGATCGAGACCTATCGCGACAGTGGCGAGGTGCTGCCCGTCGCCTGCAAGCGGACCGACACGTCGGGGATTGCCGTCAACGGCGTCGCCAAGCTGATCGCCGAGCTGGACGCGACGCTGTCGCAACTGCGCCGGCAGGCGACGACCGACGTTCTGACCGGTCTCGGCAATCGCCGCTGGCTCTCCGAACTCGGCGCGATGGAGATCGCCCGCGCCACCCGCGAGAAGAACCCGCTCAGCCTGCTGATCCTCGACCTCGATTTCTTTAAGACGATCAACGACGAGTTCGGCCACGACGTCGGCGACCAGGTGCTGATGATGACCGGGCTGACGATCCAGAACAATCTGAGGCCCTACGACATCGCCGCCCGCATCGGCGGCGAGGAATTCTGCGTCGTGCTGCCGGGCGCCAATCTCGAACAGGCGATCGGTATCGCCGAGCGGCTGCGCGGCGAGCTTTCGGTGCAGGTCGTCGGGCCGCTTCCCGCCGGACGGGTCACGGCGAGCTTCGGCGTCTATCAGGGGGACGCGGTCAACGAGACGCTGAAGGCGATGATGACGGCGGCCGACGGGCTGCTCTATGCCGCCAAGCACTCCGGCCGCAACGCGGTGCTCGCCAGCGCGGCGATGCCGCCGGTCGAGGTGATCGAAGCCATGCGAAACGTCGGATAAGGATTAGTCCTGAACGTCCCAGTGCAGCGGGAACATCGGATCGAAGACCGTCACCGGCCCCGCGCCGGTTTCGATCTTTGCCGGGAAGGATACCGATTCCGGGCGGCGGACGAGCGTGATGGTTTCCTCGTTCGGCGCGAGACCGTACCAGGCCGGGCCGTTCAGCGAGGCGAAGGCTTCCAGCCTGTCGAGCGCGCCTTCCTGCTCGAAGACATGGGCGAGGCAGCTCATCGTGTTGATCGAGGTATAGATGCCGGCGCAGCCGCAGGCGCATTCCTTCAGCGGATCGACATGCGGCGCCGAATCCGTGCCGAGGAAAAAGCGCTTGTCGCCGCTCGTCGCCGCCGCGCGCAGCGCCAGCCGGTGGTTTTCGCGCTTGGCGACCGGCAGGCAGTAGTAATGCGGGCGGATGCCGCCGACGAGGATGGCGTTGCGATTGATGATCAGGTGATGCGTGGTGATCGAGCCGGCGAGGTTTGCCTTGGCGGACTTGATGTAGTCGATGCCGTCGGCCGTCGTGACATGCTCCATCGTCACCTTCAGCTCCGGCAGGCGACGCCGCAGCGGATCGAGCACGGTTTCGATGAAGACCGCCTCGCGGTCGAAAATGTCGACGTCGGCGGTCGTCACTTCGCCGTGGACGCAGAGCGGCAGGCCGATTTTCGCCATGCGCTCCAGCACCGGCATCGCCTTGTCGATATCGCGCACGCCGCCATGGCTGTTGGTGGTGGCGCCGGCCGGATAGAGCTTGACCGCGGTGATCAATCCGCTCTTGCTGCCGTCCTCGACGTCGGCCGGATCGGTGTTTTCCGTCAGGTAAAGGGTCATCAGCGGCTCGAAGCGGTCGCCCTTCGGCAGCGCCTTCACGATGCGCTCGCGATAGGCGCGGGCATCGGCCGTGGTGACGACCGGCGGCACGAGGTTCGGCATGATGATGGCGCGGGCGAAATGCCGGCTGGTGTCGCCGATCACGCCCTCCAGCATGGCGCCGTCGCGCAGGTGCAGGTGCCAGTCGTCGGGGCGGCGGATGGTGAGCTTCTGCATGAATGGATCTCCAAGTGCTGCGCCCAGCCAACCGGCGCCCGCCTGCCGGGATTACACCGCGCTCCGGCTCGTGACAATCGATAAGCGGCGCGGAAATCAGGCGATGGCAAGCGTCTCGTCGGCGGAGCGGCGGTTTTCGAGGATGAGGCGGCCGTTCGGCAGGTCGTTGCCGTAGACCTTGGCGCTCGCCTCCTCTTCGCTCAGCTTGAAGCCGCGCCAGCGCGCCCAAAGCCGCTCTTCCAGCACCTCGATCGGCGGGGCGAGCATGACCGAATAATCGAACGCGCCGTCAAGCCGCGCCCATTGCCCCTGCGTGAAGAGCAGATAATTGCCCTCGACGATGATGAAGCGGTGGTCGGGGGAAACGACGCGGGCCGAGGCGATGGCGATTTCGCGCGAGCGGTCGAAGACCGGCACCAGCACCTCCTCCTCGGCGAGCCGCACCGCCCGGACGATATCGAGGAAGGCGCGGACGTCGAAACTTTCCGGCACGCCCTTGCGGGCAAGCAGCCCCTTTTCGATCAGCACGGCATTGTCCATGTGGAAGCCGTCCATCGGCAACACTTCCGCACTTTCGCCGCGGGCGCGCAAGCCGGCGGCGAGCCTGTCGGCCAGCGTCGATTTGCCCGCGCCCGGCGGCCCGGCGATCGCGATCAGGAAACGCCGGGCATCGCCGGCGCGCGCGATGATCCGTTCGGCCAGTCCGTCAGCCTCGTCCACCATGGCGTAGTCCTCCTCAATCGCGAATATCGCCCGCCGAAGGCCCCCAGACGTCGGTCATCGCGAAGCCGCGCGCCATCGGATCGAAGGGATCGAGCGCCACCTGCGAAAGGCCGAAGGTGAAGCCCCTGCCCGTAATCGTCGGGATGATCGCCGGCCGGCCGGCAACCGTGGTTTCCGCCGCAAGGCCCACCTCGAATTCCGAGCCGATGATCGAGCGCGACTTGAAGACGTCGCCGACCTTGGCCTTGCCGCGCGCATGCAGCGTCGCGAGATTGGCGGAGTTGCCGGTGCCGCAGGGCGAGCGGTCGGCGCGGCCGGGCCACATGGTGGTGCAGGTGCGGATGGCGCCGTCGGGGTCGCGGTCGCGGAACATGACGTAGGCGACCCCCGATATGGCCGGGATTTCCGGGTGAACCACCGGGATCGTCCGGTTGATCAGATCCTTCAGCACCATGCCGGCGCGGACAAGGGCGGCGGCATTGCCCTTTTCGATCGTCAGTCCGATCTGACCGACATCGACCAGCGCATAGAAGATGCCGCCGTAGCATATGTCGATCGTGACCGAGCCCCAGTTCGGCGTCGCAACCGCCACGTCAAGCTCGTGGACGAAGGAGGGAACCATGGTGAGCTTCACCTTTTCGCAGCGCCCGTCGCGGCAGGTGGCGGTCGCCCGGACGAGGCCGGCGGCGGTGTCGAGGGTGACGACCGTTTCCGGCTCCTTCATCTCGACGATGCCGGCTTCAAGGAGCGCGGTGGTGATGCAGATCGAATTGGAGCCGGAACTGGCATGGGCCTGATCCGGCTGCAGGATGATGAAGCCGGCATCGGCCTCGGGATGCTTTGCCGGCAGGAGCAGGTTGACCGAGCCGATCGGCGCCCCGCGCGGCTCCAGCACCAGAAGCCGGCGCAGCTCCTCGCCCTTGGGATCGGTGTTCATCCAGTGAAGCTGGTCGGCGATCGTGTTGCCGGGGATCTTCGGCACGCCGCCGATCGCGACCTTGCCGATTTCGCCTTCGCAGTGAACGTCCAGAAGCTGGATCGTGCGCTTCCATCTCATGTCGGTCTCTCCACTCGGGCTTCAGAGCAATTCCAGCAAAAGTGTGAAGCGGTTTTGCGTCCGGAATTGCGTAAACAAAGGAATAGAGCGTTTTCGCGATTCGAAGAAAAGCGGAAATGCTCTAGTAGCGGTTGATGCGGAACGGGGTCATGTCGACGGGCGGCTTCGCGCCGGTCATCATATCGGCAAGCAGCCGGGCTGTCGTCGCCGAAAGCGTCAGCCCCAGATGGCCGTGACCGGTGGCGTACCAGACGCCGGGGATGCGCGACGAGGGCGAGACGATCGGGATCGTGTCCGGCAGCGCCGGGCGGTGGCCCATCCAGTCCTTCGCCTCCTCGACCTTCAGGTCCGGCAGGACGCGCTGGGCGTGGCGCACCAGCACACGCGGCCGGCGATAATCCGGCGCGGCGTCGAGGCCGGCCAGCTCCACATTGCCGCCGACCCGGATGCCGCCCGCCGTCTGCGTCACCATGAAGGCCCGGTGCGGCCAGATGATCGAATAGCGCATGGAAATGCCGGGCTTCATGATCTGCGTATGATAGCCGCGCTCCGTTTCCAGCGGGATCGGCTCGCCGAGCGCCTGCGCCAGGAAGCGGGTGCGCACACCGGCCGCCAGCACGACGTCGTCGGCCTCCAGATGCCGGCCGTCGGACAGGCGGAGCCGAACCGAACCGTCCGGCTTGCGCTCGACGCCGGAAACCTCGCCGGAGACGAAGGCGGCGCCGGCGGCTTTCGCCGCCTCGACCAGCTTCACCACCAGCAAATAGGGATCGCGGATCGACTTGTTATCCGGCAAAAGCACGGCCTTGGCGACCTTGCTCGACAACGTCGGCTCGTGATCCTGGATTTCCTTGCCGCTCAGCACGCGGTGCTCGAAGCCGTAGCGCCGCATCATCTCGATATGGCCGCGGTCGCCGGCAAATTCGGCTTCCGTCTCGTAGATCGCCAGGCACCCTTCCTCGGTCATCAGTTCGGGCGCGCCGATGGCGTCGAGCATCGGGCGGAAATCGTCGAGCGCGCGCCGGCAGAGGCTCATCCCGGCATCCTCGATCTCCTTCAGCCGCGACGGCCGGCCGGCGGCGACGAAGCGCAGGAACCAGGGCAGCATCTTCGGCGCATAGGACGGGCGCAGCCAGACCGGCCCTTCCGGGTCGAGCAGCCAGCGCGGAATGCGCTTCCACGTCGTCGGGCCGGAGCCGGCGGCGAAATCCAGCGCGATGCTCGCCATGTTGCCGAAGGAGGTTCCCCGCCCCGGCTCGCCCTTGTCGAGAAGCGTCACCTGCCGCCCGCGCCGCTGCAATTCGAAAGCGATCGACGCGCCGACGATGCCCGCGCCCACGACGATGACCGTCTTTTTATCCTTAGCCATGCTTTCCACCGTTCCGCGAGGCCGCGCGCCGGCGCGGCCCATTGGCATGATGTGATATATCAGACCGCAGGCGCTGACTATTGATTTTTTGGCTGGGCATGCGGGGATTGCGGCGCGGCGCGTCCGGGCGGGACCGACCGGTCGCCGAGCCCCGCCTCGAAGGTGTCGCCGACGGAGCCGACGGTGTTGTTCACCGACTGATTGAGGCGCTGGACCTGGTCGCCGTAGCTGGCGCGGGTGCGGCGGTCGAAGACGGCGATCGGCGTGCTGACGGCGACGCCCGCCGCCGTGCCGACCGTTTCGGCCGCGCCCAGCGCGACGGCGCCGATCGCCTCGCCGAGGTCGATATCGTTGTCGGTGATCGTCTGGCCGGCGAGCAGGCGATTGCCGATCAGTTGAACGACTTTCGGGCTTGCGGCAAAGGTGCCGTGGTTCAGCCGGTCGCCGGAGCGGAGCTTGGTCAGATCGATGACGGAAATGCCGAGATTTTCAAGCGCTGCGCTGTTGACCGGCGAGGAAGGATCGATCTGGCCGAGGCGGTCGATATTGCCGGAGAGGCGGCGCGAGAGGCCGAGCGCGCGGTCGTTCTGCGAGACGAACAGGGTGATATGCGGCCTGTCCTTGCCGAGGGCGGCAAATTGCGAGGCGAAGACGTCGACGTCCAGATCCGGCGAGGCCAGGATGACGTTGTCGATCTTCGGCATCACGCGGCCGTCGCGGATCGCCATCTGCCGCAGCGATTCCATCGCCAGCCACGCGCCCATCGAATGGGCCATGACCGTCACCTCGCCGACGGAGGGATTGGCGGCCACCCGGCGCAGCAGCTCCTCCAGCGCATCGCGGCTGAAATTGGTGCTTTCGCGGTCGTAGACATAGCTGAAGACGCTTGCCCGCGACGGCCAGGTGAAGACGATCGGCGCGACGTCCGCGCCGGAATCGTGGACGATCTGCGCGAAGCGATAGACCGCCTCCTCGTAGCGGTTGTTGAAGCCGTGGACGAAGACGAGCGCCTGCCTGCTCTTCGGCAGATGGCCTTTCAGCCAGTCGCGGTTGTCGGCGATGCTGAGCAGCGGCGTCACGCCGGCGGTGACGAAATTGCGGGAAGGATCGCCGGGGATGCTGGAGGGCCATTGCACCTGACCGATCTCCCGGTTCGGCGGGATCGAGACGGTGACGGCGTCGGTCTTCAGCCCCGTGCCGCGTTCGCCGGAAAAGAGGATCGCCGGGTCGTCCGACGGCCTGCGGGTGGTGGCGACCAGCAGATCGACCTTGGTGGTTTCGCCGGCGGGCACCGCCCGCGGCTCCATGACCCCGATCGGCCGGCCGCAGCCGGCAAGCGCCAGCGCGACGGCCAGAACGAGGGCTGCGGCCAAGCCGCTTCCGTTTCGCATGCCCGCCCTCACGCCTGCACTGTCATCGATCGCGGCTCCCTCGCATGCGTGCCACTCTACGCATTCGATCTCACAGTGCAATCGCCATTGCGCAGCGCAAAAATATGCAGCCGGCTTGACTCAGATCAAACCACGGTGCGACCCTCCGGCCTATCAAGTTGACGAAGCTCAACGAAAGGCGTTGCGGCCCAAGCCGGCACGCGCCTCAAACGGCCTGGATTGACGCATGCGTGATCTGCCGACTGCCAAGATGAAACCATTTCTCGACCTCCCGGACGGCGCCCGCCGGCCCCTGAAACATCGGAGGGCGACGCAATGACCGCCGCTTTCTTCGAAGAGGAGCAACAGGGCGCCGTATCGGACGCGGCCTCGAAACCGGCCGCTGCCGGCAAAGGCAAAGCGAAGCGCAATCCCGCCCTGACGCGGGCCGGGCTGACGCAGACGGCCGCCGCGCTGATCTGGGTCCCGCAGGCGGCCCTGATCGCGCGCGCGGTCGGCGCGATGGCGGGCGGCGGCGGGGTGCGCGCCGTGCTTCCCTTCGCGCTTGCGGTCCTGGCGCTCGGCATCGCCCGCGCCGGACTCGATGCCCTAGGCGCGCGCATGGCGTTTCGCGCCGCACGGCGCGAGCTTTCCGGCGTTCGCGAGAAAGCCATTGCCGCACTCGGCCGCCATTCGCCGATCGACCGGGATCGCCCGGCATCCGGCTTTGCCGCCTCGCTCATTGCCGAGCAGGCCGAAACCGTCGTTCCCTACCTCGCCCGCTTCCAGCCGGCGCGCATGAAGGCGGGCGTCCTGCCGTTCGTGCTCTTCCTTTGCGTCCTGCCGGTCTCGTGGCTTGCGGCCGCCGTTCTTCTGGCTGCGGCACCGCTGATCCCGATCTTCATGGCGCTGATCGGCATCCGCGCCAGTGCGGCCAGCGAAAAGCACCTCAAGGAAAGCGGCACGCTCAACGCCTTCCTGCTCGACCGCCTGCGGGGGATCGCCACCATCCGCGCCTTCGACGCTGTGGAGGCGACCGCCCTTCGCCTGCGCGCCGAGGCCGCCTCGCTGCGGCAGAAAACCATGGCCGTCCTGAAGATCGCCTTCCTCTCGTCCGCCGTGCTCGAACTCTTTTCCGCGCTCGGCGTCGCGGCCGTCGCCGTCTATGTCGGCTTCAGCCTTCTCGGCGCCATCGCGTTCGGCAGCTGGGGCGTTCCGCTATCGCTGGCGGAGGGGCTGTTCATCCTGCTCGTCGCGCCCGCCTTTTTCGAGCCGCTGCGCGAGCTTTCCGCCGTCTGGCACGACCGCGCCGCGGGACAGGCAGCCCTGACGGCACTCGACGCCATCTCGGCGCCGCCCGTCGCCCTCCTCGGCGCGGACGAGGCAGGCCCGCGCAAAGCGGCAACGACCGGCGCGGCAGATATCCGCATCGAGCGCCTTCGCTTCCGCCATGCGCCGCAGGAGCGGGCCGTCTTCGACAATTTCGGCCTCTCGATCGCGCCGGGCGAGCATGTGGCGCTGCTCGGCGCCAGCGGCCGGGGCAAGACGACGCTGCTCTCCCTGATCGCGGGGCTTGCCCCGCATGAGGCAGGCACGATCCGCATCGGCGGCGAAAGGCTCGACGGACAGAGCGCATCGGCGCTGCGAGGCCGCATGGCCTGGATCGGGCAGCGCCCGCATATCTTTGCCGGCACGCTGACCGGCAATATCACGCTCGGCCGACCGACCGTTACGGCCCCTGCCGTTACTGCCGCCATCGACGAACTGCGTCTTGGCGCAGTCGCCGCCGCACAGGGACCGCGCCCCGTCGGCGAGGCCGGGCTCGGGCTTTCCGGCGGCGAAGCGCTTCGCCTGGCGCTGGCGCGCATCGCCGCCGCCGGCAGCGCCGACATCATCCTCGCCGACGAGCCGACCGCCCACCTCGACGCCGAGACGGCGGCCGACGTCACGGACGCGCTGCTTGCGCTTGCCAAAGGCCGCACGCTGGTCGTCGCCACCCACGATCCGTGGCTTGCCGCGCGCATGCATCGCATCATCGACCTCGACGAAACCGCCGGGGAGGACGCGGCATGATCCAGATGGCCCGTACCCTCTCCCCGATCCTGCGGCTGTTTCTGAAGGAGCACGGCAAGGCGCTCACTTTCGGCGCGCTGCTGGCCGCCGCGACGGTGCTTGCCGGCATCGGCCTGCTCGGCCTTTCCGGCTGGTTCATCACCGCGACCGCCTTTGCCGGCCTTGCGGCTGTAACCGCCATCACCTTCGACGTCTTCGCCCCTTCCGCCGGCATCCGGCTGCTGGCGATCGGCCGCACCGCCGCGCGCTACGGCGAACGCCTCGTCACCCATGACGCGACGCTCAGCGTGCTGGCCTCGCTGCGCGAGCGCCTGTTTCGCGGCTGGGCGCGGCCCGGCGCCGCCGCCCTCTTGCGCCGGCGGCCGGCAAAGCTGCTTTTCCGCCTGACGGCCGATATCGACGCGCTGGATGCGCTTTATCTCCGCGTTCTCATTCCGGCCGGCGTCGCCATTCTTTCCGCAATCGCCGTCGGGCTGATGCTCGGCCTGCTCGATCCGCTCTTCGGGCTGGTCGCGGCCCTCTGGCTGATCGCCACCGGGCTTGCCATACCGGTGATCGCCGGCCGGCTGGCGCTCAAGCCGTCGCGGCGGCGGGCACATGCGATCGAGGCGCTGCGTTCGCGGACCATCGACCTCGTCGCCGGCCAGACGGACCTGCTGATGGCCGGTCGGCTGGCCGGCCAGCGCGCCGCCGTCAGCGAGGCCGACCGGCGGCTGGCGGACGCCGACGACGCGCTGAACCGGATCGACAGCGCGACGGCCGCCGCCTTCGGCCTCTCCTCGACCCTGATCCTGACGGCGAGCCTGCTGGCGGTCGCGGCCCTCAGCGAGGCCGGAGCGATCGGCACGCCCGCCGCCGTCTTCGCGCTGCTGACCGCGCTTGCCGCCACCGAGCCCTTCGCCGCCCTGCGGCGCGGCGCGCTGGAACTCGGGCGCACGCTGATCGCCGCGCGGCGCATCGCGCCGTCGCTCGCAGCATACGACGGCCGGCAGGCGGAGCGCCCCGCCCCGCCGCACGGCATGGCGCTCGCTCTCACGACCGTCACAGCCCGCCACGCCGGCGCGGCGCGGCCGGCGCTTAGCGGCGTCACTCTGTCGGTCAGGACGGGCGAGCGGCTGGCGATCGTCGGGACGAGCGGCGCGGGCAAATCGACCCTGCTGGCGCTGATCGCCGGCGAATTGCCGCCGGAAAGCGGAAGCTGCGCCAGCCTCACGGCGACGACGCTGACGCAGCGCACCGAGCTTTTTCAGGACACGCTGCGCGGCAATCTGACGCTTGCGGCGCCCGCGGCGACCGACGGCGCGCTGCATGACGCGCTTGATGCGGCCGGGCTGCGCTCGACCGTCGCCGCCCTGCCGCATGGCCTCGACACGCGGCTCGGCGAAGGCGGCGCGGGCCTTTCCGGCGGCCAGTCGCGGCGGCTGGCGCTCGCGCGCCTCTTCCTGCGCGACACGCCGGTCTGGCTGCTCGACGAGCCGACCGACGGGCTCGACGCGGCGACGGCACGCGACGTGCTTTCCCGGCTCGACGCCGAGGCGCACGGCGTGACGCTGGTGATCGCCACCCACATCCGCCGCGAGGCAATGCTGGCCGACCGCATCGCCGTCATGGACCACGGCCGCATCGTTGCGGCCGCCATGCGCGGCACCGTCGAATTCGACGGCATTCTCGCCCGGCTGCGGCCGGATTGAGGAACAGAAGCGACCGTATGCCGCCATGGACAAATCGCGGCGGTGACCGAAATATCCCGTGGGACCGTGGGAGATAATGACGATGGAACTCGATATCGTGGCGCTGTCGCGCCTGCAGTTCGCCATGACGGCGCTCTATCACTTCCTGTTCGTACCGCTGACGCTCGGCCTTTCCGTGCTGCTTGCCATCATGGAGACGACCTATGTCATGACCGGCCGCCAGATCTGGCGGCAGATGACGAAATTCTGGGGCACGCTGTTCGGCATCAACTTCGTGATGGGGGGTCGCGACCGGCATCGTCATGGAATTCCAGTTCGGCATGAACTGGAGCTATTACAGCTACTATGTCGGCGATATCTTCGGCGCGCCGCTGGCAATCGAGGGGCTGATGGCCTTCTTCCTCGAAGCCACCTTCGTCGGCCTCTTCTTCTTCGGCTGGGACAAGCTTTCGAAGGTCGGGCATCTGGCCGCCACCTGGGCGGTCGCGCTCGGCTCCAACTTCTCCGCCCTCTGGATCCTCATCGCCAACGGCTGGATGCAGAACCCGGTCGGCTCGGCCCTCAATCCGCAGACGATGCGCATGGAGATCACCAGCTTCTACGACGTGCTGTTCAACCCCGTCGCCCAGGCGAAATTCGTGCATACGGTTTCGGCCGGCTATGTCTGCGCCTCGCTCTTCGTGCTCGGCGTCTCCGCCTGGTATGTGCTGAAGGGGCGGCATATCGAGCTTGCCAAGCGCTCGATGACGGTCGCGGCCTCCTTCGGGCTTGCCTCGGCGCTGTCGGTCGTCGTTCTCGGCGACGAGAGCGGCTATCTCTCGACCGAGCAGCAGAAGATGAAGCTCGCCTCGATCGAGGCGATGTGGGAAACCGAGCCGGCGCCGGCCGCCTTCACGCTCATCGGCTTCCCGGACCTGCAGGCGCGCGAGACGCATTATGCCGTGCGCATCCCCTGGCTGATGGGCCTGATCGGCACGCGCTCGCTGACCACGGATATTCCCGGCATCAACAATCTCGAGGAACGGGCGAAGACCCGCATCCGCGACGGCATCAAGGCCTATGACGCGCTGATGAAGATCCGCGCGGCCCCGACACCGAACGATGTCGCCGAGGAGGTGCGCACCTCCTTCGAAGACCTCGGCCATGAACTCGGCTACGCCCTGCTTCTCAAGCGCTATGTCGACGATCCGCGGCAGGCGACGGAGGCGCAGATCGACCTTGCCGCCCGCGACACCATCCCGAACGTGCCGGTGCTCTTCTGGTCCTTGCGCGTCATGGTCGGGCTCGGCATGTTTTTCATCCTGCTGACGGCAACCTTCTTCTGGCTGTCGGCGCGGCGCCGGCTCGACCGCTACCGCCCGCTTCTGACGATCGCGCTCTTCTCCATTCCGCTTCCGTGGATCGCGATCGAATTCGGCTGGGTCGTCGCCGAATACGGCCGCCAGCCCTGGACGATCGAGGGCGTGCTGCCGACGGCGGCGGCCGTCTCGAACCTCGGGGCCTCCACCGTTCTTTTCACGATCCTCGGCTTTGCGGCGATCTACAGCGTGCTGATCGTCATCGAGATCGTGCTGATGCTGAAGGCGATCGTGAAGGGGCCGGAGCCGGACGAAGAGCCGGAAGCCGTGCTGATTTCCGAAACCATCGTGCCCGCTGCGGAGTAACCGGCCATGATTCTCCATGAACTCATCGACTACGAAACGCTCCGCGTGATCTGGTGGCTGCTGCTCGGCGTGCTTTTGATCGGCTTTGCGGTGACGGACGGTTTCGATCTCGGCGTCGGCACGCTGCTGCCCTTCGTCGCCAGGACAGACACCGAGCGGCGCATCGTCATCAACACCATCGGCCCGGTCTGGGAAGGCAATCAGGTGTGGCTGATCCTCGGCGGCGGCGCCATCTTCGCCGCCTGGCCGCCGCTCTATGCGGTGTCCTTCTCCGGCTTCTATCTCGCGATGTTCGCGATCCTCTTCGCCCTCATCCTGCGGCCGGTCGGCTTCAAGTATCGCTCCAAGCGCGATTCGGCGCGATGGAAGGCCGGTTGGGATTTCGCACTCTTCATCGGCGGCTTCGTGCCGTCGCTGATCTTCGGCGTGGCGGTGGGCAACGTGCTGCAGGGCGTGCCCTTCCGCTTCGCCGACGACATGCACATCTTCTACGAAGGGTCCTTCTTCGGATTGCTCAATCCCTACGCGCTGCTCTGCGGCCTGCTTTCCGTCGCGATGCTGATCATGCATGGCGCGGCCTGGCTGCAGCTCAAGACGAGCGGCATCGTGGCGGACCGCGCCCGCCGCTACGGCGGCATGGCCGCACTTGCCGTGGTCGTGCTCTTCGCGTTCGGCGGCCTCTTCCTCTGGGCCGCAGTCGAAGGCTACCGCATCACCAGCGAGATCAGCCCGGTCGGGCCGTCGAACCCGCTCCTCAAGACCGTCGACCAGCAACTGGGCGCCTGGCTCGCCAACTACGCCGCGCACCCCTGGATGCTTCTTGCGCCGCTCCTCGGCTTTGCCGGCGCGCTCGCCGCCTGGGGCGCCATGCAGGCGCGGCGGGAGATCGCGGCCTTGCTCTTCAGCAAGCTTGCGATCGTCGGCATCATCTCGACGGTCGGCCTTTCGATGTTTCCCTTCATCCTGCCCTCCTCGCTCGACCCGCGCGCCAGCCTGACCGTCTGGGACGCCTCTTCGAGCCACATGACGCTCTTCATCATGCTGGTGGCGGTGGTGATCTTCCTGCCGATCATCCTCGCCTACACCGCCTGGGTCTACCATGTCCTCTGGGGCAAGGTGGACGCCGGCGCCATCAACGACAAAGGCGGCCACGCCTACTGAGGCCGAGCAAAAGGAACGACGACGATGTGGTATTTTTCCTGGATTCTCGGCCTGTCTCTGGCGGCTGCTTTCGCGGTCCTCAACGCCATGTGGTACGAGCTGATGGACGACGAGGCCAGGAAGAAGCGCAAGGGCTGAGTGCGGCCGGGCAAGGCCGGAAACGAAAAGAGCCCGACGCGGGAGGAGGAGGCGTCGGGCTCTTGATCTTGGCCGGCAACTGGGAGGAGGAGATGTCGCCAGCCGACGAAGGAGCGCTTGGGAGGAGGAGTGCGCTGCCTTCGAGAAAATAAATAGGCGCCGGGGCTTCGGCTGAAAAGTATGATTATTGCATTGCAGCAATGCGCTGCGAGCATGTCTGCGGCGCAGCAAGACGGCAGCGGCACGCTGCGCCGCCGATGCCGGGCAGAAAGGCGGCTAAGCGCCGCCTTCCCGCGGAGGACGAAATCCGGTCAATGCACCGAATAGGGCGAGACGCACTGGCGGCGCGGCCCGCTATAGGGCTGGAACGTATTGTCCGATACCCGATACGAACGGAAGCGGTTCATGCACCAGGAGACGTGGTGGCTTCTGAGCGACGGCGACGGCGAGCGGTGAACCGGATGGGCAGGACGCGCGGCGGCACTGCCGACCATCGCGCCCACGGTAAAGGCCGCGGCCGGATACCACCAGCCATCGTTGCGGCGACGATAGCCCGAACGGCGATAGCGCGAACCGCGATAACCGTTCCAGTATCCCGGACGCGACCGGCTCGGCGGACGCGACGCGCGGGAACGGTTCGGCGGCGGCGGCCGGCGGGATTGGACCTGAATAATATCGGACTGCACGGACACGCTCGGCGCCTGTATCGGCATGGCATCCACCGGAGCAACCGAAAGCACGGCAAGAACGACGCTCAGGATCGACGCGGAAACAGTTCTGGCAACTTTTCTCATGCAATATCCTCCAAATTCCCGGCATGGATCAGGCTAGATTTTTCAAGCCGGCAAGGCAACGGTGTATAAGAGACACATTGAATTGAAACGCGCCTACGGCGAAAAATTTCCGAACATTCTTTCCGATTTCCCAATTTTTTCCGCCGCATCCCCGCCGCGGAAGCGCTGGCAAAGAACGATAATGCGCGTTATTGTCGGGTCGAAAGGTTTCGCAAGACGAAGGAGCGCGTCGATGAGAATTGCTACGGCAATCGGACTGGCATTGAGCTTGGCTTGCATATCGGCCGCGGAGGCCCCTTCGAACTATCAGACCTATCACGGTTTTCGCGTGGCCGGCGACCCGGCCTTCGAGCCGCAATTCAACAGGGCCTTGCATTATTGCATGCCCGAGGCAGCCTCCTGGCAGCGCGGCTCGTCCGATACGCGCAGCCTTCTCTATATCGCTGCGCTCAGGGGATGCCTCTACCGCCACAACTTCGTGGACCGCGGCGTCTACGCCTATCCGGCCACCGCCATCTTCTCGCATTTCCTCGACCGCTAAGGCGGCCGCAGGTCCGGCAACAGGCGGAACGGAGGCGTTTCGCCTGATCCTCGCGATCGTCCGATCGTGAGGAGGTGAGATTGTGCGCGTCGAAGAGGAAATCATGTCATCGTCGCTATTCAGGCTGCTCAAAAGGCTGGACGAAGCCAAAATCCATTGTTTCATCGAGCGGCATCGTCCCGATACAATCGATATCACAGCAACAATTGTCGGACAGCGGCTGGAAATATCGTTTTTTGACGACGACCATATCGAGGTTTCCCGGTTCATCGGTCATGAGGATATCGAAGGCGAAAATGCAATATTCGACATAATCGATCGTGCGATCGAGGACAGGGCTTGACTGTCATCCTACCAGAAGGTAGACAAAGGCATGGACAGAGTATCGATCCGATGGTACTCGGTATTGTGACAGGTCCGCTGCTGGAGCGGCTCACGATAGGTATGGCCCCGAATCTTCAATCGTCATGGCCGTGATCGCTTTGCGGCATTTACCCACAAAATCTATCTACTAGTCGGAAGGAAAGATGACATGTTTGGAATTTCACCGCTCGGCTGGGTGCACACGCTCGGCAGCCTGCCCGCCATTCCGCTGGCAGCCTATATGTTTGCCCGCCACGGGCGGATCGTGCCACGCTCGACGCCGGGCGCCATCTACTTCGTCTCGATGCTGATCGGCGCGGTGACGGCCTTCGTCGTCGCGCATCAGCCGGTAAGCTACGGCATTGGCGCGGTTACGATCCTGCTGCTGCTTGCCGGATACGGCATCGGCCGTGTCTCGAGCCTCGGCCGTGCCGCCCAATATCTCGAAACCATCTTCCTCAGCCTGACGGTGTTCCTGCTGATGGTGCCGACCGTGACCGAAACCCTGCGCCGCGTACCAGACGGCCACCCCCTAGTGACCGACCTGAACGCGCCGCTGCTCCTCGGCGCACAGGCCAGCCTCCTTGTCATCCTCATCCTCGGCCTGACAGCCCAGATCATCCACCTGCGCCGCCAAGGCAGGCGCCCGGCATTCGCTTCGCATCGCTGATCCGAACAAACGACATTCGCGCCCGGCTCCACGATCAAGGTGGGGCCGGGCGCGATTTCGTTTGCCATGCCGCATACAAGTCTAATGGCGCCCCTGCCGTGCAAAACTGCAGCAGCGGGTTGCCGGACTCGACCGAATCGAGAGGAATATAAGGAAATGGCGCGCCGCACCGGGCGCAGATGAGAACTACGTTTACTCTATAGCCCTCTAAATTCATAGGCCGCAATCGGACTGGAAGCCGCTGAAATCACAGCGGCTTTCGGCCTCTCGGCTCGACGGCACGCGGATTCTCGCAATTTGGGAGGAATCGCCTTCGGCCGAGCAACGGCCCCGATTGCCTCCCTTCATGCCACTCGCAACGAGGACCATCGGAAAGCTGGCCGACGCCGCGGCGTGGTCAAGCCCGGCCCGCACCGAACCGTGTAGGGCCTGACCACGCCGCTCGGTTGCGCCGGCCGGACGCCTCCTTGCCCTCGATCGGAGGGTGACACCGAAGGGAGGCAGACATGGCCGAACCGCTCATCACCGAAGACCAATTCACCCAGCTC
>Ga0153956_1000567_pt1 | contig 39947 bp, 38 predicted proteins | sample TSFL040MetaG_FD_104704 | JGI IMG/M metagenome (GOLD analysis project Ga0153956, IMG submission 104704) | Attine ant fungus gardens microbial communities from Florida, USA - TSFL040 MetaG | ecosystem: Host-associated > Fungi > Mycelium > Unclassified | place: USA: Florida, Wekiwa Springs... | reverse complement strand
CATTGCTCCTCCGTCAAACCGTCGCGCGCGCGATCCATCACCGATCTCCCAAAATCAGAGATGAATCACAGCACATCCACCATGGGAATCCTTAATCGTTAAATCCTCACTACAACCTAGCGTCCGCTCTCCACTCAATAGCCGCCACGCTTGCAATGTAGGATTTCGTGCGCCAGCCTCACGCACGCTCTTTCTCATCGTTGTCACCCAGCCTTTGCGCACATGGGCACCGGCATGCCCCGGCATGATCACGGCCTCGGGCGATCGTTGCGGCTTTTCGGCAGGCGCCCGTGCTTCGGCGGGACGGCGTCGATAGTGTGACCCATGTGTGACCTTTGGCGTCGCGGCCAGGGCCGGATTCGATCGCACAGAAACGCTTCCCCGGCGAAGGCTGGGGCCCAGTATCGGTGAACTGTCGACCGCGCCCCGCCGTCGAGAAACCATCGCAACTGGGCCCCGCCTTCGCCGGGATGGCGTGCAGATAGAAATCCCTAACCCGGAATCTCGAACAGCCCTGCGGCGCCCATGCCGCCGGCGGTGCACATCGAGACGACGACGTAGCGCACCCCGCGCTTGCGCCCCTCGATCAGCGCGTGGCCGGTCAGCCGCGATCCGGTCATGCCGAACGGATGCCCGACCGCGATCGCGCCGCCGTTGACGTTGAGCTTGTCCGGATCGATCCCCAGCGTGTCGCGGCAATAGAGGCATTGCGACGCGAACGCCTCGTTGATCTCCCACAGGCCGATATCCGCGACCGTCAGCCCGGCGCGCTTCAAAAGCTTGGGGATCGCAAAGACCGGGCCGATGCCCATCTCGTCGGGCTCGCATCCCGCGACCTGGAAGCCGCGATAGATGCCCAAGATGTCCTTGCCCTCGGCCTCCGCCGCCTTGCGTTCCATCAGGATCTGCGCCGCCGCGCCGTCCGATAGCTGCGAGGCGTTGCCCGCGGTGATGGACTTGCCTTCCTTGATGACCAGGCCGTTCTTGAAGACGGTGCGCAGGCCCGACAGGATTTCCGCCGTCGTGCCGCCGCGAATGCCCTCGTCCTGCGTCACGGTGACTTGCTCGGTGCCGGTCTGGTTACCTTCCTTGTCGAAGGTAGCCTTCTCGACCGTGATCGGTGCGATCTCCTCGGCGAAGGCGCCATTCTGCAGCCCTTCATACGCGCGCTGCTGGCTCATCGCGCCGAATTCGTCCTGCGCCGCACGGCTGATGCCATAGCGCTCGGCGACCACCTCGGCGGTCTCGATCATCGGCATATAGGCATAGGGCTTCTTCGTAATCACCGATGCGTTCTGATACGGCGCCGGAGCCTGCTTCATCGTCAGCGTGATCGATTCCATGCCCCCGGCGAGCGCCACATCCAGCTCGTCGCACATGATCCCGCGCGCCGCGAGCGCGATCGCGGTCAGCCCCGACCCGCATTTGCGGTCGAGCGTGAACGCCGGCACGCTGGTCGGCAGGCCCGCCGCGAAGATCGTGTTGCGCGCGACGTTGTACCCCTGCGTCCCCCACTCGTTGCCCGCCCCGTAGAACACGTCGTCGATCCGCGCCGGGTCGATCCCCGCCCGCTCGACCGCCGCGTTCATCACATGGGCGCCCATCACCGGCGCCTCGGTCGCGTTGAAATAGCCGCGCGCGGCCTTGCCGATACCCGTCCGGGCGGTGGACACGATGACGGCTTCGCGCATGCTGCTCTCCCCTGTTTCGCACGCCCCCTAGCGCGTTGCCGCCGGCTCGGCCACACTCGGCGCATGACCGAACCGCTGTCCGCCCGCTCGCTCCTGTTCGCCCCCGGCGATTCCCCCCGCAAGCTCGAGAAGGCCGGCCTCAGCGCCGCGGACCTCGTAATCATCGACCTGGAGGATGCGGTCGCCGAGAGCGCCAAGCCCGACGCGCGCAGGGCCGTGGCCGAGCACCTCAAGACCACGCACCGCCGCCAGCCGCACTGGGTGCGGATCAACCCGCTCGACACGCCCCACGCGCTACCCGACCTCGCGGCGATCGTGGCCGCGCGGCCCGATGGCGTCATGCTGCCAAAGGCGACCCGCGCCGATGCCGATGCGCTCGACCGCTATCTCGAAGCGCTGGAGACCGCCGCCGGCCTCCCGCGCGGCGGCATCCCGATCGTCGTGCTCGCGACCGAAACCGCGGCCGGGGTGTTCGACGTCGGCAACTACGCCGGCTACCCCCGCCTCGCCGGGCTGAGCTGGGGCGCAGAGGACAGCGCCACCGCGCTCGGCGCGACCAGCAATCGCCGCGACGACGGCGAATACGACTTTCCCTACCAGATGTTCCGCGCGCTCTGCCTGACCGGCGCAGCGGCCGCCGGGGTCAGCGCGATCGAGACGATCCACGGCGACTTCCGCGACAATGCCGGTCTGGAGAAGATGGCGCGCAACGCCCGCCGCGCCGGTTTTCGCGGCATGCTGGCGATCCATCCCGACCAGGTTCCGGTGATCAACGCCGCCTTCTCCCCCACTGCGGATGAGATCGCCCAGGCCGAGGCCGTGGTCGCCGCCTTCGCCGCCAATCCCGGCGCGGGCACGGTCGGCCTGAACGGCGCGATGCTCGACATGCCGCACCTGAAGCGCGCGCGGGCGGTACTGGCGATGAAGCGGTAAGCGAAAGCAGTTGCGGCTACCGAATGGTAGCGGAGGAGGGACTTGAACCCCCGACCCCAGGATTATGATTCCCGTGCTCTAACCAGCTGAGCTACTCCGCCCAACTGCTTCGCAGAGCGGGGCCTATAGGAGCGGGCAGCGCGCCGGGTCAAGCACCGACCGTCGCAGCCTCAAATTTCGACCTGGCTCCCCAGCTCGACCACACGGTTGGTCGGCAGGCGGAAGAATTCCATCGCGCTCTCGGCGTTGCGGAGCATCCAGGCGAACAGCTTTTCACGCCAGATCGCCATCCCCGGCTTGGACGAGGGCAGCAAGGTCTGCCGCGCCAGGAAGAAGCTGGTGTCCATCATCTTGAACTTGTCGCCGCACCCGGTGACCAAAGCGAGCGCCGCCGGCACATCGGCCTCCTCCATGAAACCGTATTTGATCACCACGCGGTGGAAGCCGTGGCCGAGATGGTCGATATGAATGCGCTCGCCGGCCGGATGATACGGCACGTCGGCGATCTTCACGGTCAACAGGATGATGCGCTCGTGCAGCACCTTGTTGTGCTTGAGGTTGTGGAGCAGCGCGTGCGGCACGCCGTCGGCGGTGGAGGTCATGAACACCGCGGTCCCGGACACGCGGCTGGCGTGGCTCGCGGCGGACTGGATGAACACCTTGATCGGCATCGCCGCCTCGCGCAGCCGGGCCATCATCAGGTGCCTGCCCTTCGCCCAGGTCGTCAGGATCGTGAAGACGATGAAGCCGACCAGCAGCGGGAACCAGCCGCCATCGGGAATCTTGGTCATGTTGGCCGCCAGATAGGCGCCATCGACCAGGAAGAAGATGCCGAGCAGCGGGATCGCCGCCCATTTCGGCCAATGCCACAACCGGAACAGCACGACGCCGAGCAGACAGGTGTCGATCGTCATCGCCCCCGTCACCGCGATTCCGTACGCGCTCGTCAGGTTGGACGAGGTGCGGAAGAACAGCACCAGCAGGATCACCATCGTCAGCAGCATCCAGTTTATCAACGGGATGTAGATCTGCCCCGCCGTCGAGGCGCTGGTATGCTCGATGCGCAGCCGCGGCACGAAGCCGAGCTGGATCGCCTGTTGCGTGACCGAGAAGGCGCCGGAGATCACCGCCTGCGACGCGATCACCGCCGCGGCGGTCGCCAGCAGCACCAGCGGAAGCTGGAGGTAATCGGGCGCGAGCAGGTAGAACGGGCTTTCGAGCCCCGGCTGGCCGACACGGGTCAGCAGCGCGGCCTGGCCCATGTAATTGAGGATCAGCGCGGGCAGCACGAAGCACAGCCACGACATACCGATCGGCTTGCGCCCGAAATGCCCCATATCGGCGTAGAGCGCCTCCGCGCCGGTCACCGCCAGCACCACCGAGCCGAGCGCCAGAAATGCGCGGTGCGGGTCGAGCAGGAAGAATTGGACCGCGTAATGCGGCGAAAACGCCCACAGCACGCTCGGCGTCGCGGCGACGCTCAACGCGCCCAGCGTCGCGATCGACGCGAAATAGAGCAGCATTACGGGTCCGAAGAACAGCCCGACCTTCGACGTCCCGCTCTTCTGGATGAAGAACAGGAAGATCAGGATGGCGATCACGATCGGCAGCACGAACCGCCCCATCCCCGGCTCCGCGACCGCGAGCCCCTCGACCGCCGAAAGCACCGACACCGCCGGAGTGATCATCGAATCGCCGTAGAAGAGCGATGTCGCGAACACGCCGAGCAGGACGATCCCGGCGGTCCACCTTTGGTTGCCCGCGGTGCGCGAGATCAACGCGAGCAGCGCCAGGCTGCCGCCCTCGCCCTTGTTGTCGGCACGCATGATGATCGCGACGTATTTGATCGTCACGACGATCATCATCGACCAGAACATCAGGCTGGTGACGCCCATGATGTGCGCGGTGTCGAGGCTCAATTTGTGATGCCCCGCGAAGGTTTCGCGGAACGCGTAGAGCGGGCTGGTGCCGATATCGCCGAATACGATGCCGATCGCGCCGATCGCCAGCTTGACGATGCCGTCATGGCCATGGGCATGGCCGTGCCCGGCATGCGGATCGACCTCTCGCCCGGTCGGCAAGCTCGTTTCGGATTGGGTGGCGGCGCTCATTGCGCGGCCGATGGGAGCGTCATGACGACCGTAGAATGCCCCTGTTCACGGTGGCGGCCCCTAGCACCCGCCGGCAGCGCCTGCAACTTGGCAATGGCGGCGCATCCCAATGCTCCCCTCCCGCTTGCGGGAGGGGCTGGGGGTGGGCGGAGGCCTGGCGAGACGCGACCCCGATCGCCAACCCATCCGTATCGCGATACTGCCACCCACCCCTACCCCCTCCCTTGCAGGGAGGGGAACAGGCTAAGGCCGCCGAATCACCTCCCGGATGACGAAATGCGACGCGAGCCGGGTCACGCCGGGGAGCCGCGACAGTGTCTCGCGGTGGATCCTCTCGAAACTGTCGTCGCGCGTCACCTCGACATGGAGCATGTAGTCGGCCTCACCGCTCATCAGGAAACAGTCACGCACCTGCGGGCATTCCGCGATTTCCTTCTCGAACGCGACCATGGTTTCCTGACGCTGGTCACGCAGCGTGACGTTGACCATCACCACGCTGGGATGCCCCCGCGCCTCGCGCGACAGCACCGCCCGGAACCCGGCGATCAGCCCCCGCTCGCGCAACGCCCCGACCCGGCGATGCGCCGCGCTGCCCGACAGGCCGACCTTCTCCCCCAGTTCCGCGCTGGTGAGATCGGAATTGGTCACCAGCACCCCAAGAATCTTGCGATCGAGTTGGTCGAGCATTTTTCCCGTCCGCAAATGTAATGACGCAACTATTTCCCGCCAAGACCGGAAAGGGCGGATAATTTTGCAAACTTCTCTCGCCCTTCTGGCTGTATTCCCGCGATAATCAACAGGAGAGATTCCCATGCGAGTCGGTGTCCCCAAGGAAATCAAGAATCACGAATATCGCGTCGGCCTGACCCCCGCTTCGGTCGCCGAACTGGTCCATGCCGGTCACGAGGTGATCGTCGAGACCAGGGCCGGGACCGGCATCGATTTCGCCGACAGCGCCTATACCGATGCCGGCGCGCGCATCGTCGGCACCGCCGCCGACGTGTTCGACCAGGCCGAGATGATCGTGAAGGTCAAGGAGCCGCAGCAGAGCGAGATCGCGATGCTGAAACCGCATCACCTGCTGTTCACCTACCTCCACCTCGCCGCCGACAAGCCGCAGGCCGAGGGGCTGATGAAATCGGGCGCGACCTGCATCGCGTACGAGACGGTGACCGACCGCAAGGGCGGCCTCCCCCTGCTCAAGCCGATGTCCGAAGTCGCCGGCCGCATGTCGGTCCAGGTCGGCGCGCACTATCTTGAAAAGGAACAGGGCGGCCGCGGCGTGCTGCTCGGCGGCGTGCCGGGCGTGGCGCCGGCCAAGGTCGCGATCCTCGGCGGCGGCATCTCCGGCGTCAACGCCGCGCAGATGGCGGTCGGCATGCGCGCCGACGTCACGATCTACGACATTTCGAACGACCGCCTGGCCGAACTCGACATGTTCTTCTCGTCGCAGATCAAGACCGAATATGCCTCCAAGGCGGCGATCGCCGAGGCGGTGAAGCATGCCAGCCTGGTGATCGGCGCGGTGCTGGTCCCCGGCGCCGCCGCCCCCAAGCTCGTCACGCGCGAGATGATTCGGACGATGCAGCGCGGATCGGTGCTGGTCGACATCGCGATCGACCAGGGCGGCTGTTTCGAGACCAGCCACGCAACGACGCACGAAGACCCGGTGTTCGAGGTCGACGGCGTGATCCACTATTGCGTCGCCAACATGCCCGGCGCGGTCGCGCGTACCTCTGCCTTCGCGCTCAACAACGCGACGCTGCCGTTCGCGCTCAAGCTGGCGAACCTGGGCGCGGAGGCCGCGATGAAGGCCGACCCGCACCTCGCCGCCGGCCTCAACGTCTACAAGGGCAAGATCGCGTTCAAGGCGGTCGCCGACGATCTCGACCTGCCCTACGAGGCGTGGAGCGGTTGAGCCGCGCGACGGCGGCGATTAGGATATTGCCGATAAGGGAGGTTTTGCGATGAAACCGATCGTCCTGATCGCCGCCGTGCCGCTCGCATTGGCCGCGTGCAAACCCGGCGATACCGGCGCCGCGAATACGAACGCGGGAGCCAATACGTCGGCCGTCATTCCCGATTCGATCGAGGTGAACGGCGTCACCTATGTGCGGGCCGGTCTCGACAAGGCCCCGCCGGCGCCCCCGACTCCAACGCCGACGTCGGAAGCGGTATCGGCACCTGACAGCGACAGTTCGGCCCCGCCGAACACCGACGGCGGCGGAACTGCCGCCGATCACGGAGAATAATCAGGACGCGGGCCTGCCGCGCGCAAGATAGGCGTCGAGCAGCGCGAGCCGCTTGGCGATCTCGCCGTGATACTCGGCCTTGGCGGGAGCAAGCGCCAGCGCGCGCGCCCAATAGGGCCGCGCCGCCGCCAGATCCCCCGCGCGAACATAGGCCCAGCCGAGGAAGAAGGGCGGCCCGGGATGGTCGGGTGCGACGCGCATCGCCTGTTTGTACGCGAACAGCGACGCCGGCGAGACCAGCCCCTGATCGTGGAGCGCGATGACATTGCCGAGTTCGGCCCACAAAGCGGGATTCTTCGGCGCATAATCGACCCCGCCCGTCATCACGCGCGCGGCCAGCTCGGTATTGCCGTCGGCCAGCGCGACGTCCGAAATCCCGAAATACATCGATTCGCCCCCGAACCGCCCGAAGAAGCTGCCGCGCAGCGCCTTGTAGGTCGGATCGACCGGGAGCTTGATCCTCTCCGCCGCGACTGGCTGACCCGCGAGCATCGGCTGCCCTTGCCAGGCATAGCCCGCCGCGCCGAGCATCAGCATCGACGCGGTCAGCGACCACAGCAATCGCGGCACGCGCAGCACCACCAGCAACGCCGCGACGGTCACCGCGATCAGGGCGAGCATCACCCAGCCCATCAGCCCTGCCTCCTTTTGCGGAAACTCGACCGCGCGATCGCCGCGCCCGCGATCAGCAGCACCACCGGCGCGAGCCATAGCGGCCACGTCACCGCGCTCATCGGCGGGTCGTAGGTGATATAGTCGCCATAACGCTCGATCAGCCAGGCGCGGACATGGCCCGGCGTCTCGCCCGCCTGGATTCGCTCGCGGATCAGCGCACGCATGCTGCCGGCGATCGCCGCGTCGCTGTCGCCGACCGACTGGCCCTGGCATTCGACGCAACGGATCGTCGCCATCAGCGCCCTGGCCTGCGCTTCCTTCGCCGGATCGCGCAGCTGCACGTCGGCGAGCGACGTCTGCTGTCCGAACGCCGGGCTCGCAATGAGCATCAGCGCTATCAAAATACCCCACGTCACCCCGGCCTTGTGCCGGGGTCCACCGTGCGGCGAGCGTCGGTCAAGAGGCTCGAGGGCTATCGCCTGCTGATCGGTGGATGCCGGCACAAGGCCGGCATGACGGCGGAGAAACATCATCTCGCGTCCCGCCACGCCTTGGCGATCGCATCCACCTCATCGGCGCGGATGTCGCCGACATGCTGCATCACGATCCGCCCGCGCCCGTCGATCAGGAAGGTCTCGGGGACGCCCGACGAGCCCAGCGCGATCTGCACCTTGCTCTGCCGGTCGTCGCCGATCCGCTGATACGGGTCGCCGAACGCTTTCAGGAAGTCGCGCACCGCCTCCGGCGTGTCGTTGGTCGCAACCGCGTCGATCGGCACGCCCATCGCCTTGAGCTTCATCAACTGCGGCGCCTCGGCCTTGCATGGCACGCACCAGCTCGCGAACACGTTGAGCAGGCGCGGCTGCCCGCCGCCATAGCCGCTCGTCGCGACGCCCGGCTTGGTGGGCAGCAGCGCGGGCAGCGTGAAATCGGGCAGCGGCTTGTCGGTCAGCGCGGACCGCACCGTGCGGTCGGCGGGCCTGAGCAGGCCGAACCCGACCAGCGCGAACAGCCCCGCGAACAACAGCAGCGGCAACCAGAGCAAGGCCCGCTTCATGCTTCATGCTCCTCGGCCACCCGCACACGCCCGCGTCGTATCCGCCCCAGCAGCGACAGCGCGCCGCCCAGCGCCACCATCGCGCCGCCCAGCCAGATGAAGGTCACGAATGGCTTCCACCATAACCGCAACTGATACCCACCGCCCGGATCGGGCTTGCCGAGCACGGTGTAGAGCTGGCCATCCAGCTTCGTCGCGATCGCCGATTCGGTCGTGCTGGTCGGCGGGTCGGAGAAATAGCGCGCCTGCGGCGACAAGATGAACGGCGCGCCGTCCTGCCCGCGCGTGATGCTGAGGTCGGCGGCGATCGCCGACCAGTTCGGCCCGATCACCGGCCGCAACCCCTTCAACCGCACCCAATAGGGCCCGACCGCGTGCGGCTCGCCGATCTTCGCGACGACCAAGGTTTCCTTGGTAAACGCGCTGTCGCACGCCATCCCGGCCAGGCTGACCGCGATGCCCAGGTGCGCCACGACCATGCCCCAGGTGAACAACGGCGTGCGGCGGAGGTTACGCCCCCATAATGGCGCGACGCTCGCCACCGCCAGCCCCGCCGCCAGCGCCAGCCCGAGCAGCGGCAGCACGCCGATCCCCCAGGCGAACGGCACCAGCATGATCAGCGCCGCGCCGAACCCGGCGACCGGCCAGGTCATCCGCTTGAGCAACGCGCTCGCCGTATCGCGCCGCCAACGCAGCAGCGGGCCGGCGCCCATGAACACCATCAGCGCCAGCGCGACCGGCCCCGTGGTCTTGTCGAAGAACGGCTTGCCGACCGACAATTGCACCCCGAACGCGGCGGCGGCGATCGGGTACAGCGTCCCGATCAGCACGATCCCCAGGATCACCGACAGCAGCAGATTGTTGACCACCAGCGCGCCCTCGCGGCTGAGCGGGGCAAAGACATTCCCCTGCCGCACCGTCCCCACTCGAAGCGCGAACAAGGCCAGCGCGCCGCCGATATAGATCGCCAGCAGCGCCAGGATGAACGCCCCGCGCTCGGGATCGACCGCGAAGGCGTGGACGCTGGTCAGGATGCCAGACCGCACCAGGAACGTGCCGATCATGCTCATCGAAAAGGCGACGACCGCCAGCATGATCGTCCACGCCCGCAATCCGTCGCGCGTCGCCAGCACGCTGACCGAATGGAGCAACGCCGTCGCCGCCAGCCACGGCATCAGGCTGGCATTCTCGACCGGGTCCCAGAACCACCAGCCACCCCAGCCCAGCTCGTAATAGGCCCAGTAGCTCCCCGCGGTGATGCCGAGCGTCAGGAATATCCACGCCCCCAGCACCCAGGGCCGCATCGCCCGCGCGAACGCCGGCCCGACCTCGCGCGTCACCAGCGCACCGACCGCGAACGAGAAGGCGACCGAAATGCCGACATAGCCGATATAGAGCGTCGGCGGATGGAACGCCAAGCCGGGGTCCTGGAGCAGCGGGTTGAGCCCGTTGCCGTCGGCCGGCGCCGGAAACACCCGCGCGAACGGGTTGGAAGCGATCAGGAGGAAGGCGTAGAATCCGATCGCGATCAGCGCCTGCGCCCCGATCGTTGCGCTCAAGGTGCGCTGGTCGAGCCGCCGTTCGAACACCGCCACCGCCGCGCCCGCCAGCCCCAGGATGGTGACCCAGAGCAGCATCGAGCCCTCATGGTTCCCCCACGCGCCCGCCAGCTTGTAGAGCATCGGCTTGGCCGAATGGCTGTTCTCGACGACCAGCCTCACCGACATGTCGCTGCGCGCGAACACCAGGATCAGGCACAGCATCGCCAGCGCGACCAGCGCCCCTTGCGCGATCGCGACCGGGCGGATGGCGCGGGCGAATTGCTGGCTTAGCCCCTCCCGTTGGCCTAGGGCCGCCTTCGGCTCAGGGGAGGGGTTGGGGTGGGGGCTGACCACAGGCGATGGGCTCGGTGAGACTTCCCCCACCCCAACCCCTCCCCTGAAGGGGAGGGGCGAGCCAGATCCGCTCGGTCGCCCTAACCGCACCACATTCGCCGCCAGCAGCAGCTGCAACGCCGCCATCGCGGCCGCCAGCCACAAGGCGGCAAGCCCCGCTTCGGCGATCATTGCTTCAGCGACTTGGTTTCGTGCAGCTTGCCCGCGAGTTCGGGTGGCTGGTATTTCTCGTCATGCTTGGCGAGCAGGTTGGTCGCGACGAAGCTGCCATCGGGCGCGAACCGCCCTTCGGCCACGACCCCCGAATTCTCACGGAACAGATCGGGCGCGATCCCCTTGAAGGTCACCGGCGTCGTCGCCGCGCCGTCGGTCACGACGAAGCGCAACGTCACGCCGTCCGCCGCCTTCCTGATCGACCCGCCCTGCACCAGCCCGCCCAGCCTGACCGCGCGGCCGAGCGGCAGGCCCTGTTTCTTCACGTCGGACGGCGCGTAGAAGAACGCCGCCTGGTCCTTGAGCGCCGACAGCGCGAGCGCGCTCGCCCCCCCCACCGCGAGCACGGCCAGCCCCGCGAGCCACATGCGTTGGTGCTTCGGCTTCACCGGCCGTCACGCTCCGCCGCGCGCATCGTACGCCAGCTCGCGAACAGCAGGCCGGCCGTCGCCGCCAGGGTCAGCACATAGGCCGCCGCCACGAACGCCCAATGGTTCATGCCGCCATCCTGCGCATCCGCGCCTCGCGCTTCTCGCGCGCCAGCGCGCCGCGCATCCGCATCAGCACGATCCCCGCGAAGACGAAGGTGAACCCGCTCAAGGTGAACCATAACGGCCACAGCATCGACGGCGCGATGGTCGAGCTGGTCAGTCCGATCGACTGGCCCTGGTGCAGCGTGTTCCACCACACCACCGAATAACGGATGATCGGCAACAGCACGGTCCCCGCGACGCCATAGATCGCCGGCACGCGCCCGTCCCCGCCCTGCTCGGCATCGGCGCGGGCGAGCGCCATGTACGCCAGATAGACGAAGAACAGCAGCAGCATCGACGTCAGCCGCCCGTCCCATTGCCACCACGTCCCCCAGGTCGGCCGTCCCCAGATCGATCCGGTCGCGAGACACAGGAACGCGAACAGCGCGCCCGGCAGCGCGATGCTCCGCGCCGCGATCCGCGCCAGCGGATGCCGCCAGACGAGATAGACGATCGACGACACCGCGATCCCGGTCCACCCCCCCATGCCGAGCCACGCGGTCGGCACATGGATGTAGAGGATTCGCACGGTCTCACCCTGCAGATAATCGGATGGGGTCTGCGTGAGCCCGGCCCAGCACCCGAACAAGGCGAGTACGCCCCCCGGCCATAGCAACGCCGGCGTCAGCGGCCGGGCGAGACGCAGGAAGCGCGCGGGATTGGCAAGGGCATGAAGGCTGGGCACGTCGATTGCGCGATAGGCGAAGATTGCGGTGCCGTCACCTACCTCATCCGTCACCCCGGCCTTGTGCCGGGGTCCACCGGGAGGCTGGGCTGGAAGCAAGAGCTTCTTGCCCGACGCGTGTGGCACGGTGGATGCTGGAACAAGTCCGGCATGACGGCTGAAAAGCTCAGCCCCGCCCGATCAGCCGCCGCGCGATTGCGTCCGCCACGTCCGACGACGGTTGCCCGGTGCGGTCGCTTTCGTCCCATACCTCGACCAACCGCTCGGGGATGCGGGCGATTCGCGCCTCGACCTCGGCCTGGTCGCCCTGGCCGAGATATTCCAGGCCGACATTGATGATGCCGCCCGCGTTGATCACGTAATCGGGCGCGTACAGGATGCCGCGGGCGTGGAGCCGCGCGCCATCCTCCCGAGTCGCGAGCTGGTTGTTGGCCCCGCCGGCGACGACCCTGGTGTTGAGCGCCGCGATCGACTGCTCGGTCAGGATCGCGCCGAGCGCGTTGGGGCTGACGATGTCGGCCTCCAGGCTCAGGATCGCGTCGGTCGCCACCGTGTCCGCGCCCAGTTCAGCGGCCAGCGCCTTGGCGCGGTCGGCATTGACGTCGGCCAGGGTCAGCTTCGCGCCGTCCTTCGCCAGCAGCTTCGCCAGGCCGCCGCCAACGCTGCCCACGCCCTGGATCGCGACATGCACGCCCGCCATCGAATCCACGCCCAGGCCACGCTTCGCCGCCGCCTTGACGCCCTGATAGACGCCGCTCGCGGTATACGGCCCGGGATCGCCGCCCGCCCCGCCCGCCGCGACCGGCAGGCCGGATACGTGGCGCGTCCTGGTCGCGATCACCTTCATGCTCGCTTCGGACATGCCGACATCCTCGGCCGTCACGTACCGCCCGCCGAGCGATTCGACCGCGGCGCCGAACGCTTCGAGCTGCGCCGTCGTGATCGTGTCGCCGGGATTCGCCGCCAGCACCACGCCCTTGCCGCCGCCGAGCGGCAGACCGGCCATGGCGTTCTTGTAGCTCATGCCGCGCGACAACCGCAGCGCGTCGGTAATCGCCTTATCCGCATCGGCATAGTGCCAGAACCGCACGCCGCCCGCCGCCGGCCCGAGCGCGGTCGAATGCACCGCGATGACCGCGGTCAGCCCCGACGCGGGGTCACGGAACAGGTGGACGCCCTCATGGTCGTCGAAATCGGACAAGTCCCAAACTGAAGTCATGGTCGCTCCCGGGGTAGCGAAGAAAATTACTGCCGCGCGTAATATTGTTCTAGCGCGGCAAAGGCGAGTCTGAATGCGCCCTGGCGGGAAAATGGGGCGACCGACGGGACTTGAACCCGCAACTTCCGGCATCACAAGCCGGCGCTCTAACCAATTGAACTACGGTCGCCGCGAAGCGCTCGCCCCTAGCGGTCCAAAGGCGGCACGGTCAAGATGTTCGAGCTTCGCAGTGCCGGCCCGCTTCCCCACCCGGCCGCCCAATCAGTTTATTCTATGGGCGGCCGGGTGGGGGAGCGGGCCGGCACCGCGACAAACAGCTTCAGAAATTGCCGTTGACCGTCAGCTGTAAGCCGCTGCCGCCCTGTTTGAATCCCGAGGCGAGCAAAGCGCTGGCGGCTGCGGGGTCGGCGGGGCGCACGGTCAGCACGGCGCGATATTTGCCATCGGCCTCGATCGAGATCGCGATCGATTCGGCCTGCGCCTGGCTGGCGAGCGGGACCAGCAGCGCGCCGGCCTGGCACCGCGCATTGCCCGACAGGGTCGGCGGCAGGTTGAGCTGGGGGATGGTCGTGTCGATGCTGGCGGTGATCCTGCCCTCGGCGCGGTCGCAGCGGCCGTCGCTGAACCGCACGCTGACACCGTCCAGCGTGATCGCCGTCACCGGCAACGGCGCGAAGGCATTGCCCGCCGGCAGCGTCCCGCTGACACCGTCGATCCCGCTGATGCTGCGGCTGAAGCTGAACGCGCCGCGCAGCGCGGCGTTGGTCGTCCCTTCCCTGCCCGCGACATCGACTCGGGCGCGGCCGACGAACAATTGGATCGGCGACAGTCCGGCGCTGACGTCGCCCAGCGCGACCTCGCCATAGCGCGCCTCGCCGACGCCGCCCCACCACACCGGCCCGGTCACCTCGCGCGCGCTCAGCCCTTCGTCGGCCAGCCCGAACAGGCCGATCGCGAGCCGCAACGGAAACAACGCGATCAGCGCCACCAGCATCATCCCGCCGAACAAGGCCAGCGGTCGCGTCTTCAGCGGGATCACGGCGCCGTCTTCCGGAAGGTGATATCGGCGGCGACATTGCGGTTGCCGGCATCGGTGACGCTGAGCTGGTCGACGATCACGCCTTGCTCCTCCAGCCCGCCGAGCCAGGCAAGCAAGGCCCCGCCCCGCGCGGAGTTGAGATGGACGCGCAGCCTGGCGCCCTCCACCGCGACCGAATCGAGCGAGAACCCGGCCGCCGACGCCGATTCGCGGACGGTCGCATCGAGCATCCCGCCCGGCGGCTCGGGCCGTGCGCGGCGCAGCGCCTTGACCGCGTCGACCTGCGCGCGCGTCTGCGCCAGCCGGATCGCCGCGTCGGCGTTGCGCCGCCGCGCCGACGACAAGGCTTCGTCGATCGGCCGGATGATGCCCCAGACGATCGTCACGCCGAGCAAGGCGAGCATGGCGAGGATCATCCACTGCTCACGCTTGCTGCGCCCGTCGAACCAGGTTTTGAGTCGCGCGATCATCTCGGGCTCACCGTCAGCACGCCGGTGAATCGCCCGGCGGCACCCGCGAACGTGCTCGGCTCGGCATTGAACCCGGCGGCGGCGAGCCGGGTCTGGACGTCGACGATCTGGCCTTGCGTCTGGGTCGCGAGCGTAACACGCAGCTTGCCCGTGGGGTCGAACGACAGCCCGGTGATCTCCGCCCCCGGCACCGCCGCGACGGCCGCCGACACGCTGGCCGCCGTCTGGCTGAACCCGGCCCCGCCGCCGCGCAGCCGCGCGAGGCGGTCGGTCAATTGCTGGCCGGCATCGTTGACCGTTTCGCCACGTGCCAACCCTTCCCGCGCCAGCGTGTCAGCCTGCGCCTCCAGCGACGCGGCCGAGGCATTGTAGCGAACGATCTGGACGAGCGTGATCAGCAGCGTCACGCTCATGATCGCTGCGATCAGCCAGGCCAGCCGCCGTACCAGAACCCAGTCGATCGCCGCGCGCTTGCGCAACGCGAACTCGCCCTGGCGCAGGTCGAGCGGCGGATCGGTCAGCGCCGCGACGATCGCCGATTCCAGCGCGCCGCGATCGACCGTCGCGACCGGCGCATCGCCGACGATCAGCGCGGTCAGGCCGTCCTCGTCGGCGAATCCGCTCGACGTGCCGCGCACCACGCGGCCATCGCCCAGGTCGCCGATCACATATCCCTCGTCGGGACGCGGCAGCAGCATCGGCGATGGCACGACCGATACCGGCTCGAACCCGCTTTCCGCCAGCATCGCCAGCCACTCACGCATCTGCGTCGCGCCCACCGCCCCGACCGGGCGCTCGGCCAGCCCCTCCTCCTGCCCCACCGCGACATGGAGGTCGCCGAGCGGCGTCACGCTCGCTTCGGCCACCAGCAACCGCGCCGCGGCGGTCGCTTGCGCCAGCGAGCGACCGGGCAGGTCCGCCCAGTGCAGCGCCACCGCGTCGGCCGGCGCGATCGCGACCGTTGTCGCTTCGGACGGCTGGTCGCGGCCGGGCAGGCCGTCGCCACGGCTCGCGATCGCGCCGTCGCGGATCGTAAGCCAGCGCCACGCATCCTTGGGCCGCGCGGGCAGGAACAAGGCGATGATGTCGCTCATGCGCCTTCACCCCATTGCCGCGACGCCAGCACCGGGTGCGGCTGGCGCGCGTCGATCAGCCCGGTCTGGCGCAGGGTCACGCCGCCGATCGTCACATCGGTCGTCAAGGCGAACCAGTCCGTCTTGACCCCGATTTCGCCGGGGGCCGGTCCACCGAACGACCCCATGCTCCAGAACGCATCCGGCGTATCCCAACCCTGCTCGGCCCGCGCCAGCAGCACGCGCCGCACCGCCTCGACCCCGACCGTGTCGGGCGCCATCGACGCGATCAGCGCACTACGCTCGGGCTCGATCGTGTTGACGTTGATCGTCGCCGGGTCCGTCGTGGGCAGCGTACAGATGAACGGGCGCAGCTTGTCGTAGATTTGCGGCGTCACGCCCAGCACCGCGCGCAATTCGCTGGGGTCGGCCATCAGCGTGTTCGCGGTGCGATAGGCAGGCTGGAACCCGCTATACGCCGCATCCTCGGCGCCGCCGGCGATCGGCGTGTCGTCGGTGTCGATCCAGTCGGCGGTCGCCACCGCGATCGAATCGCCGCCGGGCACCCCGATCAGCCGCATCAGCCGGGCGAATTGCAGGACGCCGGCGGACCGCACCGTGTAGGCGTCGCCACTGACCTGCCCCACCAGGCTGTTGAGGTTGAAGCAATTGCCACCGTCATGGACTCGCGCCGTGGCGACACCGTCGGGAATCGGCAGGGGGAACGGCCGGTCGCTCCATCCCCCGGCGAGCGACACGCGCGCGGCGCTGTTCTTGCGCAGCGATTCGATCCTGACCAACGCCATGATCGCCGCCGCCTGCGACCAGCCGCGCGCCTGCTCCATCGCTTTGGCGTTGACCGCCTGGCGCGTCGACAGGTTGAGCTTTTCCATCGTCGCGGCCGCCAACGCGCCGACGATCGCGACCAGCAACAGCACGGTCAGCAACGCCGCGCCGCGTTCGTTATGGCGGTCATCCCGCATTGGTCACCGGCTTCGCCATCGCATTGCCCGTACCGACCAGAAACAATTCGCGATAGACCGTGCCGTCGGTGCGCGTGACGGTCATCTCCACGGCATCGGGCAACGGGGCGCTGGAATTGCCTTCCCAGCTATCGGACCACGCGCCGGCGAGGCGATAGCGCAACGATACCGCGCTGACGTTGGCCAGCATCGTCGCGGGCGGCAACGGCGGCGCGCCGTCGAGCATCGGATAGGCGACGCGGTCGATCGTTCCGTTCTCGCTCAGGACGTAATCGACCTTCTGCACGCTGGGCCGCGCCGCGCCGTCGATATTGTCCCACCCGCCGCGCACGAGCCGCAGCAAGGTCGCGCCGCCGCCGCTTTCGAACGCCGGGCGCACCGCGCCGCCTTCGTCGCGCACCGTGCGCGGCAAGGCTTGCGCCAGATCGGCGACCAGCACGCCGTCGAGCCGATACAGCGCGGCGACATCGTCCAGCTTCCGGCCCGCCACCGCCTGCGCCCGCACGCCGAACGACAGCAGCGACACCCCGGCCGCCGCGAGCAAGCCGAAGATCAGCAGCGCGATCATCATTTCTATGAGGGTGAAGCCCTGTTGGGCGGAACGCCTTAGGGGCTCGAAACCGGCTTGCTTCTTCACGGCGTGGGGCTCGGCATTGGCGTGGGGATCGGCGCAGGCGGCGGGTTGTCGCGCAATACCGTCAGCTTGCCCGCATTGCCCGCCGCATCGGCGACCGTCACGTCGATCCTGAGCACGCGGTCGCCATCGCCGACCGGCGAGACCGTCCGCGTCCAGCGCCAGGAACGGCCGCCATTGACATCGTCGCCCTGGGCCGTGCCCAGCGTCGGCGGCTTGGCGGAGGTCAGCGCGTCGACCGCGACATTACGCGCGACGATCCCGGCCAGCAGCGACCGGTCCACCGCCGCCGCCCCGCGAAATCTCGCACCTTCGAGCCGGATCAAGGCGAGTGCGGCGAGGCTGAACACCGCGAGCGCGACCATCATTTCGATCAGCGTGAAGCCCTGTTCAGCGAAACGCCAATACAGCGTGAAGCCCTGTTGGTTCGCCTTAACCACGGATCTGCACCGTGCCGTTGACGCCGATCGACACGCGGACCGACTGCCCCTCGCGGCGCAGCTCGACGGTGAGCGGACGGTCGGCCATCCCGGTCGGATCAAAGACCACGCGGTCACGGCCGGCTGCACTCGACGACACGGCCTGGATGCCGTTCCCCCATTGCGCCACCCGCATCGACTTCTCGCCCAGCGCCACCCAACGCCCGCCGGTCCGCTCGTCGAAGCCGTAACCGCCCGGCGCGACCCACACGCTGACCGGCCGCGCGGTCATGATCGCGGCATCGTGCGCGGCGCGCGCGCGGGCAGCGAACCGCTCGGCATCGCCGCGAATGCGCCCGCGCGGATCGGGCATCACAAGCACCACCGCGGCCGCCGCGAGCGCGAAGATCGTGATGACGATCATCAGCTCGATCAGCGTGAATCCTTCAGCGGATCGCCGACGAGAATCGAAGGCGCGCCCGCGCGTCATGCGCTATTGCCAGCTACCGATATCGGCGTCGGCGCCCTCGCCGCCTTCCTTGCCGTCGGCGCCCAGGCTCCACACGTCGAACGCACCATGCTGGCCGGGCGAGGCGTAGAGATAGGGATGTCCCCAGGGATCCTTTTCGAGCTTCTTGATGTAGCCGCCCTTTTGATATTGCGACGGATCGCTGAGGCCCGCAGGCGGTGTGATCAGCGCGTTCAGGCCGTCCGACGTGGAGGGGAAGCTGCCCATCGACAGTTGGTAGGCGTTGAGCGCGCTTTCGATCGTCGCGATGTCGGACTTGGCCTTCACGATGCGCGCCTTGTCGCCGAACGGCACGACGTTGATCACGACGATCGCGGCCAGCAGGCCGAGGATGACGATCACGACCATCAGCTCCACGAGCGTAAAACCATCTTCGGTGTCGCGGCGTCGGTCGGGGTTCAGGATACGCATAGGGGCCTCATTGTCCGGCAAGGGTTTCGAGCTGCAGGATCGGCAGCAGGATGGAGAGCACGATCGTCGCGACGATGCCGCCCATCACGACGATGATGATCGGTTCCAGCAGCGACAAAGCGGTCGCGGTGAAACGGTCGAATTCGCGCTCCAGATAGTCGGCGGCGCGCTCCAGCATCTCGTCGAGCCGCCCCGACGCTTCGCCCGACGCGGCCATATAGGTCAGCAGTGGGGGAAACACCGCCGACCGCCGCATCGCGGTCGACAGGCTGCCGCCGCCGCGGATCGCATCGACGATCTCGTCGGTCGCGGCGCGCAGGCGCAGGTTGTTGATCGTGCCCGCCGTCAGCGACAGGCCGTCGAGCAGCGGCAACCGGCTCGCCACCATCGTCGCCAGCGTCCGCGCCATCCGCGCGGCGTGCAGGTCGCGGATCAATCGCCCGAGGAACGGCAATCGCAACAGCCAGCTGTCGAACCGCAATTTGAATGCCGGGTTCTTCATGCCCCGCCAGAACGCAACGCCGAGACCCACGACCAGGATCAGCGCCAGCCACCAATAATGCGCCATCACCCATGACACCGCCATCACCGCGCGGGTCAGGAACGGCAATTGCTGGCCGACATTGTCGAATTGCTCGACCACTTGCGGCACGACGAAGATCATCAGCGACGCCACCACCAGCACCGCGACGACCGCGAGCACGCTGGGGTAAGCGAGCGCGGTGATCACCTTGCCGCGAATCTCCGCCTGGCGTTCGAGCAGGACGGCCAGCCGGTCGAGGATCGTCGGCAGCGTCCCCGACCCCTCGCCCGCCGCGACCATCGCGCGATAGAGCGGCGGAAAACTCTTCGGCTCGCGCGCCATCGCATCGGACAGCCGCCGCCCCTCGACCACGCCGGCATGGACGGTCTCGACCACCACGCGCACCGCATCCTGCTCGGTCTGGCGGGTGATCGTGCGAAGCGATTCCTCGAGCGGGGCGACGCGGTTGAGCGTCGCGAGCTGGCGCGTGAACAGGGTCAGCGCCTTGCCGTTCATCCGCCTGGCGCCGCCGATCTCCAGATTGAGCAGCGACCGCGATTTGGGCGGCGCGCCCGTCCCCGGCTCGATCCGCACGACATACATCCGCCGCCGGTCGAGCGCGGTCCGCGCCTCGTCGATCGACGGCGCGGCGATATGCCCCTTCTTCTCGTGCCCGCGCGTGTCGATCGCGATATAGTCGAAATCAGCCATCGTCCGGCATCTCGGCCATGTCGGTGCGCGACACGCGCACGGCCTCCTCGGGCGTGGTCAGCCCCTCGCGGACCAATTGCCGCGCCGCCGCCGCGAGGTTGGGCGCGTTGGCGAAGGCATGGCGCGCGATCGCCATCTCGTCGCCGCCTTCGTTGATCAGGCGGCGGATCGGTTCGTCGATCCGCACCGCTTCGAACACGCCGATCCGGCCCTTGAACCCGGTCTGCGAACATTGCTCGCATCCCGCGGGCTCATAGACCGTGGTACCGGGCGCAATCCCCAGCAATGCCGCCGCGGACTCCGATGCCGGCTCCGCCTTGCGGCAATGCTCGCACAGCCGCCGCACCAGCCGCTGCGCGATCACCGCGCGCAAGGTCGAGGCGAGCAGGAACGGCTCGACCTTCATGTCGCGCATCCGCGTGATCGCGCCGACCGCGTCGTTGGTATGGACGGTCGACAGCACGAGGTGCCCCGTCAACGACGCCTGCACCGCGATCTCGGCGGTCTCGCGGTCGCGGATTTCGCCGACCATCACGACTTCGGGGTCCTGGCGCAGGATCGCGCGCAAGCCGGCGGCGAAGGTCAGCCCGACCTTGGGATTGACCTGCGTCTGGCTGACCCCCTCGATCGCATATTCGACCGGATCCTCGATCGTCAGGATGTTGCGCGTGCCGTCGTTGAGCAACCGCAGCGCGCCATAGAGCGTCGTGGTCTTGCCCGATCCGGTCGGCCCGGTGACCAGGACGATGCCGTTCGGTTCGGCCAGCGCATGCTTGAGCAGCTTGTTGGTCGCCGGCGTCATCCCCAGCACGTCGAGGTCGATCCCGGCATTGTCCTTGTCGAGGATACGCAGCACGACCCGCTCGCCCGCACGGCTCGGCAGGGTCGAGACGCGCACGTCGAGCAACTTGCCGCCCAGCGTCAGCCCGATCCGCCCGTCCTGCGGAATGCGCCGCTCGGCGATGTCGAGGCGGGCCATCACCTTGATGCGGCTGACCACCACCGGCGCGACGTGCGGCGGCATGCGCAGCGTCTCGCGCAGCACGCCGTCGATCCGCATGCGGACGACCAGGCCCGTCTCGTACGGCTCGATATGGATGTCCGACACGCCGTTGCGCGCGGCGTCGGCGATGATGCCGTTGATCAGCCGGATCGCGGGCGCGTCGTCGGCGGTGTCGAGCAAATCGTCGGCGGTCGGCAGGTCGGTCGCCAGCATGTCCAGCTCGCCGATCCCCAGCGACCCCGCCGCCATCGCCGCCGCCTGACCGTCCATCGCGTAGCGGTCGCCGAGCAGCCGGTCGAACGCATCCGGCGCGACCGACTTGACCGCGAACGACCGGCCCAAGGCGCGGCGCAGTTCCAGCAAGACCTTCGGGTCAGCCCCCTCGCGCAGGCTGACCGACAGGTCGTCGCCGTCGCGATCGAGCACGACGCCGAACCGGCGCGCGAAGAGGTATGGCACCGTGACCATCGCCGGCGGGACAGCGAGCGGCTCAGGCGCCGGTGCGTCGTCCACCGCGATCATGTCGCCGGTGCGGATGACGGTCATTTTCTCCGGCCGCCCTTCGTGGTGGCCGCCGGCGTGGCCATCGTCGGCACCGCGATGCGCGGATCCTCGATATTGCCGGGGATCGGCGCCGAGGGGATCGGCGGGGTCGCGGCCATATAGTCGCGGACCAGCTGGTCGATCGACGGCTCCTCATCGGGGCGCTGGCCGGCCTGTTGCAGCCGCAGATAGCCGTAGCGCTGCTCGGTGATGCGCCGCATGTCGCCGGGCGTGCGGATGATGGTCGCGCGGATGAATACCATCAGGTTGGTCTTGGTCCGCGACTTGCCCTTCGACTTGAACAGATTGCCGAGCACCGGAATGTCGCCGAGCAGCGGGATCTTCTCGATCGTCCGCCGCTCCTCGTCGCTCAGCAACCCGCCGATCACCGCGATCTGGCCGTCATCGACGGTCTGCACGGTCTCGATCTCGCGCTTGTTGAATACCAGGTCGGAATTGTCGCTGCTGACCGGGCCGGCGATCGAGCTGACCTGCTGGCGCAGGTAGAGCTTGACCGATCCGCCCGAATTGACCTGCGGCCGGACCTGGAGCTGGATGCCGACATTCTCGCGCTGCGTGGTGCGGAACGTGTTGTCGAAATTGTTCGACAGCGCCTGACCGGTCGTCACCGGCACTTCCTGGCCGACCAGGATGCGCGCCTCGGTATTGTCGATGACGGTGATCGAGGGCGATTGCAGCAGGTTGGAGGTGGTGTCGCTCTTCACCGCGTTGATGATGCTGCCGAAGATGGTGTCGCCGATCCGTCCGCCCCACCCGGCAAAGCCCCCTTGCGACCCCAGGATCGAGCTGATCGCCGACTGGGCGAGGCTGTCGCTGACGGCGTTGTTGGTGGTCGTGACCGTGGTGGTGCCGTTCACCGTGGTGGTGGTCGTCGCCAGCTTGCGCGCGCCGATCGCGCCGGCGATCTGCAGGATGTTGGGCGCCGAGTTCGAGAAGGTCGACGCCGCGAACGCCCCGCCGGTGATGTTGCCCAGCAGGAATTGCGCGCCCAGCTTGGCGGCCGTCGTGTCGGACACTTCCGCCACGATCGCCTCGACCAGCACCTGCTCGCGCCGCGTATCGAGCTTGGCGATGACGTCCGCGAGCTGGCGCTGCACCTCGGCGGGCGCGGCGATGACGATCGCGTTGGCCCCGGCGAACCGCGTGATCACCGACGCGCTGCGCCCGCCGATTCCGGTGATGGCCGGCGTGCCCGTGCCGGTGGTGGTCGTCGTGGCGACCGGCGCCGCAACGGGTGCGGTCGTCGTGGTCGTGGTCGCTCCGTTGGTCGAGCTGCTACCACCGATATTGTTGTTCGCCGGGCTCAGCCCCTGCGTCTCGGGCGGCTGCGTGACTTGCTGACCGACCAGTTGCTGGAGCACCGGCAGCAATTGCGCGGCGTCGGCATTCTCCAGGAATACGACGCGAATCTCCTGGCCGCTCTTGGCCTTGCGATCGAGGTCCTGCGCCATCGCGGTCAGCCGCGCGACGGTGTTCGCGTCGCCACGGATCGCGACGGCGTTGGAGCTTTCGATCGGCACGACGCTCGCGCTCGACGCGCTGGTCCCCGGCCCGCCCGCCGCGCCCCCGATCAGCGCGGTCAGCGCGGTGGCGATTTCCTTGGCATTGGCATTCTGCAGCGCGACGATCCGCGTCGCCGCCCCGTCGGTGTCGAGCCGGCGCAGCACTTCGCGCACCCGACGGACATTGTCGGCGAAGTCGACCACGACCACGGCGTTGCTGCCGCGGTTGGCGGTCACCGATCCTTGCGGGCTCACCAGGCTGCGCACGCTGTCGATCGCCTGGGTCGCGTCGATCGAGCGCAGCCGGATGATTTCGGTGACGTACTGGTTGCGATTGGCCCCGGCCGACCCGATCCGGCTCGGCTGCGCGGCCGCGCCGTCGACCGGCTGGATGCGGAATGCGCCGTTGGTGGTCGGCACCGCGATGAAACCGTTGGCGCGCAGGGTCGACAGGAACAGCTCGAAATATTCCGACTTGCTCAGCGCGCGCTCGCTGACGACCGTGACCTTGCCCTGCACGCGGCTGTCGATGACGAAGACGCGCCCGGTCACGCGCGCGGCATCGGCGATATAGGCGCGGATGTCGGCGTCGCGCACGTTGACCGTGGTCTGCGCGATCAGGGGCTCGGCGATCGTCAGCGCGATCAGCGCGGCGGCGAGAGTGTATTTCTTCATTGACCCTTTATCGTCGTGGCGAGCGACAGCGTCCGACCGCCCCGCTCCACAGTGATCGCAAGACTAGACCCTGGCGTCAGTCCCGAAAAGAGACGATCCACATCGGCTGGTCCGGTAATCGCCCGTCCTCCCGCGGCGGTGACGACATCGCCGTCCTTCAGCCCGATCGCGCGGAACGCCGCGCCGCTGCCTTGCGAGCGGACGACCAGGCCGGAAATGCGGCCGCCGTCGATGCGCGGCGTGAAGCCGATGTCGGATTTGAGCTGCGCCGCGGTCACGCCGGGCATCTTGCTCTCTTCGGCCGAACCGACCACGGGCGGCGGCGCCGCGCCGGGCACCGGGGTCGCGGCGGCAGCCGGCTCCGCTCCGCCGGATTGATCGATATACAATTCCTCGGCCTTGCCGCCGCGGTCGATCGTGACATGGTCGAACGCCACTGCCTTCAACCGGACGCCGGGCACGATCTCCTCGCCCAGCCCGACGCTGTTCTGCACGCCGTCCGGCCCGGCGATGATCGCCGAGCTCAGCCCGGTGGCATCGTCGATCCGCGTGCCGAACAAGGTAAGCTGCAACGACGTCACCGCCGTCGTCGCGCCTTGCGCGCCGCTGACGCGAAAGAACGGGTCGAAGCCGCGCAGGATCGCGGCCGGCGATCCGCCGACGCCCGGCTGCGCGATGCGCCAGTCGCCGACCGGACCGACCGGCGTGACGATCGCCCAGAACAGCCGCGCACACTGGATCGCGAGCACGCCGAGCAGCAATAACTCACCCAGCGAATAGAAATTGATCGCCGGAATGCGGCGAACCAGCGCCCTGAGGCGTGGACTTGGGTTAAGACGCATGAAGCTTCCCGGACCTGCCCCTTGCCAGGCGGCTGCGATGAGTGGCACGGAATCGCATGAGCACGGTTTAGCGATCCAGACGGATGTGGCGACTGCCTATTTTATTTGGCACTTTTATGACGACGACCTCCTCCTCCCCTTTAGCGGCCGGTTTCGGGTCCGGACACCCGTCCGAACCCGTCATTGCGCATATCCTGTCGCATGCCGGCGTCCAGCGGACTCCCAGCCCGAAACTGACCCTGTTTCAGAATCGCGGCTTCATCGCGCCCGATCTCTGCGCCCGGCTGATCGCGCTGATCGACGCGACCCGCCGGCCTTCGACCGTTTCGGACTATAACGGCGACGCGGCGTTCCGCACGAGCGAGACGTGCGATCTCGACGCGTCCGATCCTGCCGTCGCCGAACTCGAACGGCGAATCACCGAATTCACCGGGCTCGATCCGGCGCATGGCGAACCGATCCAGGGGCAGCGCTATGCTGTCGGCCAGGAGTTCAAGGGTCATACCGATTATTTCGAACCCCAGGGTATCGACTTCCACAAATTCTGCTCGGTCGCCGGCAATCGCACCTGGACGGTGATGCTCTACCTCAACGAACCCGAAGCCGGCGGCGCGACCCGGTTCAAGGCGATCGACAAGACAATCCAGCCCGAAACCGGCAAATTGCTATGCTGGAACAACAAGCGCCCCGACGGCTCGCTCAATCCCAGCACGATCCATCAGGGCATGAAGGTCCGCGCCGGCGTCAAATACGTCATCACCAAATGGTTTCGCGAACGGCCGTGGGGCTGGTGAATGCGGCGATGCGACCGGTCGGGCTGCGGATTTCGACAAATCGATCCCGCAGCCCGCGTAATGCCGCCACTCAATAGACGATAGCTGATTTGACGCGACCGCCCCGCACCGATCTCAGAAGGTGAGACCGACGCCGAGCGATATCGTGGTGCCGACATTGTAGAGGTTGTAGTAAATCCGGTTGGCGCCCGACTGCTGGAATTCCTGATACTTGGCGCCGGTAATATTGCGGATTTCCAGCTTCACCTCGGTTTCCGCGCCCAGGATCTTCACGCCCTCGCGCATGACGAAGTCGAGACGGAAGCCCGGACGTTCCTTGATGTCCGGCTGCAGGCTGGCGCCGCGATTGGTCACGCGGTCGCTGCTGTAGGTCAGCAAGAAGGTCTGTTGCGAAAGATGGTCACGATCTTCGAGACCGACCTCCAGGTTGACGAGATGGTCGGATTGACCGGTCATCGGCAGGCCGTCCCGGAAGTAATCCGCGGCCAGCGTCGAGGACGAGCCGAAAACGGCGACCGTATCGGTTGGCTTCACCTTGATCTTGGATTTGGTGAATGTGTAGTTCGCGTTGATCATCAGGCGCGTGGTCGCCAACGCATCCCATTTGATGAACCCGTCCAGATCGAAATATTTGACCAGCTCGACTTCGCCGCCCCACAAGGTCGCGCGCGGCGCGTTGGCGAAACTGCTGACGACGTCGTTGCCGTCGAAGCTGGCGAACGTCTCGATCGGCTTGTCGATCCGCTTGTAGAACCCGGCCAGCGACAGCCGCTGTTCGGCAGCGAAATACCATTCGTACCGCGCCTCGAAATTATACAGCTGGCTGTCGACCAGTCGTGGATTGCCGCGGAACATCCGGTTGCTGTCCGGGTCGAAATACGACTGGTAGATCAGCTCGCGGAATTGCGGGCGCGCGATGGTCTTGGACGCGTTCAGGCGGATTTGCTGACGGTCGGCCAGGTTGATCGTCATCGTCGCCGCCGGCAACCAGTAGCTGCGCTGAAGGTTGGTGCCCGCCAGCGACGCCGTGGGCGTCGAAAACACCTGAACGGGCGTCACCGTCTGCTTCGCCCATTCATAGCGTACACCGGCATCGACCGCGATGCTCGGCAGTATCTGCCACTGCAGACGCGCGTAGCCGGCATGGTTGCGCAGCTTGGCTTGAAACACCGGGTTGGCTTCGTTCTGGTCGATCAGGGTGATGTTGTACGGATCGATCGGCAGCTGCGGACCGGCAATGATGACCGGCTGCGACAGCAGGATATCAGGCCGCAGAACCGAGATGCCGAGCGGCAAAGGCCCCGACGCCACGAACGAGAAGTCGCGACGCTCGGTCCGGCGGTCGGTGTCGGCATAAGCGTAGCCGACCGAGAAGCTGATATCGGGATTGACCTTGTACGACACGTCGGCGCCGCCCGACCACAGATGCTCCTTGAGGTACGAATAGGTCACTTCCGCATCGCCCGTCTGTCCGTTGTTCAGACGGTTGATGAAAAGCTGACCGAACGGGTCGTTCGCGGCATTGCTGCGATAATATTCGTAGCTGAACTCGTCCGGCGCATCGCGTTTCGTCTTGGCATAGCTGCCGCGAAGATCGAGGCTGAGTTCCGGCGTCAGCTTGAACTCGCCGACCAGCTGGGTCTGGAACAACTGACGAGCGAACCAGGCGGTATCCTGTTGCAGCAATGTGGCGTTCGCATTGCCCTGGCTCCGCGTCCCGATTCCCAGCCGCGCCTGCTTGAGCGTGTCGCGAATGAACAGGTTCGTGAAGCGGATCTGGTTGTCGTCTAACTTGGCGTTCAGGGCGAACAGACCGTTCACCACCACGCGATCGTCGGTGATCACGCGGCGGAAATCCTGGTCCTTGATCGACAGATCGGCGCTGGCACCGGTCTGCTGGATGGTGTCGCGCGTCCGCCACTTGTTGCTGTACCCGGCCGTGGCAAGCACACCGAAGGTTGCGCCGAATGCGTCGAACGACGTGCCCGCGCTGGCCGTCGCGGACGCGTTGGGCGGGATCTGGCCGTTACGCTGGACCACCGAGTTGCGGCCGTTGACCAGCGAGGCGGCGATCGCGGAATTATCGGTGGTCGTCAGCTGCGAGATGCGCTGGCCGCTCGCCAGGAAGCTCGACAGTTGCGGCGACAATTCGCGATTGCCGTTACCGAAGCCGGTCCAGTCGGTCTTGCTGCCGTAATAGGTATAGCCGAGCCGGGCGGTCGTCTCGGTGTCGATGCCGCCGCCCACGCCGATCGTCAGGAACGAATCCTTCGGCGCCGCCTTGGTCGTGAGGTTGATCACGCCGCCGCCGAATTCGCCGGGGAAATTGACCGAATAGCTCTTCTGGATCAGCGACGACGAAATGATGTTCGTCGGGAAGATATCGAGCGGCACGACGCGCTTGAGCGGCTCGGGACTGGGCAGCGGCGAACCGTTGAGCAGCGCCAGCGAGTAGCGGTCACCAAGGCCGCGGACATAGACGAAGCCGTTGCCGACCACGCTGAGGCCAGGAACACGCGCCAGCGCGCCGGCTATGTTACCTTCACCGGTACGGGCGATGTCGGCGGTCGACAGGACCGAAACGACTTGCGGCGCCGAACGCGAAATATTGGTGTTGCGCCGCCCGGTCACGACGATGTCGCCGCCGCCCGGAACCGACACCTCGACCTGATCGCCCGGCGTGGTCTGGTCGCTGGGCGTGGTGGCCTGATCGCCAGGCGCCGCCTGATCGCCGGGCGTCACGGTGCTTGGCGCGGGATCACCAGTCGCCGGCGTGGATTGCGCATAAGCCAGCGACGGCGCGACGAGCGCGGATGAAAACAACAATATGCTGGCCAGCTGCAACGACCTAGACATCTTCAGCCCCCTGTTCACGATAGAAAAAGAGGGGTGCGGAGCGTGTTTGAACCACGCTCCGCACCCCGAGCAGCGCACCAGCCTCAGGAGGTCGGGATCGTGGTGCAATCGCCGGTGTTGCCGGAGCCGAACGACGCGTGCGTGCTGTTGCAGGTCCAGCCCTGATACCAGGTGTCGGTCGCGTCCTTGACGGCGCCGATATAGGTCGTCTTGTCGAAGAAACCGGCCGGGACGACCTGGATACCGTTGAAGGTCAGGCCGTTCCACGTGCTGGGGTCGAATGCGGGAACCGCCGTCTCGTTGGCGCCATTGACGAACAGGTTCGCCAGCGTCGACGTGTAGTTGGCGTTGTTATTGGTCCCGGCGGTGAACAGCGCCTGCACGTCGGCGTTGCTCGGGCCGCTCGCGCCCAGGAACGGCGTCGCGCCGCAGCCGGAGAAGACCACCGAGTTGAACGACGGCGCACCGAATTCGTCAATCGCCGCATTCTGCGTGGTCGACGCCGTCTGGGCCAGGCTCACGCGGAGGCAGGGATTGGCAACGGTGTTCACCAGGATGCCGTTGGCCATCGAATAATCGGTTTCACCGCGCAACAGGATCGAGGCGGCATCGGCGTTGTTCGCGACCCGGTCGATGAACGTGAAGTTCGCGAGGTGGACGTTCTGGCGCGGGGTGTTGCCCGACGTCGTATTGTCCGTGTCGGCTTCGATGATCGAGTCGGCGGTGGCGGCCGTCGCGTTGAGCGGCTGGGCGACGATCACATACTGGAAATTGCCCTTCAGCCCGGTATCGGTATCGAGATTATCGTCCTGGGCGCCAACCGAAATGTAGTATTTCAGGCCCACGCGACCGCCGAAGAATTCGGCGCCGTCGTCCGAGCTGTTGAACGACATGATGTGATTGAGCACCGTCCCGCTGCCCACACCCTGCGTGGTCAGCGACTGCAATTCGCTGTTCGCCGACAGGACGTAGCCCGAATAGCGGATCTGCACGAAGCTCATGGTGCCGCTATTGTCGTTCGCCGTGGCGCCGCCGTACAGCGCCGGGTCGACCGCGCCTTCGGTCTGACGCTCGCAAGCGATGGTGCCCGGCGTCGCGGCCGGCGCGGCGCAATCGGTAACCGGCGCGCGGCCCGACAGCACGACGCCACCCCACTGGCCCGCCGAAGCGTCGGTGGTGGTGCCTTCGACATTGGCACGGCTGGTGAAGATGATCGGCTGAGTCGCGGTTCCAACGGCCTGGATCTGGTTGCCGCGATTGACGTTCATCCACGACGGACCGGTGTCGGCGAAGACGATCACACCCGGGCTGATGGTCAGGATCACGTCGGTCGGATCGCCGGCATCCTCGGTCGGGCCCTGGTCGGTACCGACGTCGACGCGGCCCGAGATGTTGTACAGCACGCCCGCCGCCTTCGGCAGGCTGCTGCTGACGTTCAGGCGCTGCGGCAGGCCGCAAACGCGGTAGGTGCCGGTCGGGCCGGTGATGGTGCCGCGGTCGCGCAGGCCCTGCGGGTCGTTGATCACCGGACAGGCCGACGCAGGGGTGACCCCGCCGGTCGTCGGCGTGGGAGTCGGCGAGGAGGGCGCCGGGGTCGGAGCCGGATTGTTGATCACCACTGCGCCGGCGCCGGGCGAGGCGATATCGTCAGCGCCGCAACCGGCCAGCATCACCGTCGAGCAACTGACCAGCAGGAGGGTACGAAACGCATTCATGTCGGGTCCCCTTTTTATCGTCCGGCAACGATATGATGGTTAAACGATAAGGGAGCGCCGGAACCGCTCATCGCCGATGGGGCCCCGCCTATGGCTGGAGCGTGATATTTGAGTGACTCTCGTCGGACAGTTTTATGACAGTCGATTTTTTCGCAAGGACGGCAGCGAAAGGCGCCATCGCGCCACAAAAATTAATGCGGGCGGCGCAAATCCACCGCCCAGATCGTCCATTTTGCCGAGTTCGGGTCCTTCCCGACAGCCTTGGTCGGGCGGCGGAAGCGAATCAGTCCGACCAGGATCCTTTTGTCCCCCGACTTCCGCAAGGTGACGTTAGCCTTCGCCGCCACCGCGACGAATTGCTCGTCTCCGGTCGTGGTGATGTCGGTGGGGTCGCCGATTTCACCGACATAGCTGCTGAAGGAGTCGAAGCTGCTTGCGAAATCCGCGGCCGAGCCACCGACATCAGCGCCGCCATGGCCCCACATCGCCCGCGCCTCGCCATACTTCCCGGCGTTCACGAGCGTCATATATTGCCGCGCGAGCGCCTGGGCTTCCCTGGCGGCGGGCGACTTGGCCGATTCGCTCGGCGCAACGCCGTTGCCCGTTGCCGCGGCGCCGGCGTTGCCGCCGGGCTGTTGCGAACAGGCGACACATGCGGCGCAGGTGATGAGGGACAGGAAGGGCAACACGCGCATCGTCAGATCCTCGCTTCACGTCCGCAAGCGAATGAAGCGCGCTTCCGGCCGGCCGGCCCGCCCGGCAGCGGAGGCCAACGAATCCATCTGCCCCGCGGCGATGGTGGGCGCGACAGGGATTGAACCTGTGACCCCACCCGTGTGAAGGGTGTGCTCTACCGCTGAGCTACGCGCCCGCTATCGTCGGGAACGGCGCGTCTAGGCGAGCGCGCCGGGACTGTCCAGCCGATTAGTTGACCGAATCCTTCAGCCCCTTGCCGGCCTTGAACTTGGGCTGGGTCGATGCCTTGATCGTCATCGGCTCGCCGGTGCGCGGGTTGCGGCCGGTCGATGCCTTGCGCTTCGAGACCGAGAACGTGCCGAACCCGACCAGGCGGACTTCGTCGCCCTTCTTGAGCGCGCCGCCGATCACATCGAACACCGCTTCGACCGCCTTCGACGCATCGCCTTTGCTGAGGCCCGCCGTGTCGGCCACCGCAGCGATCAGCTCTTGCTTGTTCATGGGACTCGAAACCCCCGTTCCTGAGTTTATGTCGGTAATGAGACTCGCCGCACCGGCGGACGGCGCAGTAAGGCGATTGCCCTCCCCCGAGTCAAACCGTTTCCGCCGCAAATCCAATCCCATTGGGGGAAATTTGCGGCGGACCGTTGAAGCCAGGATCAGTGATGCATTTCACCCGCGGGAGCGATCGCCGCGGGCGGTTGCGCCGCCAGCTCGTCGGCTTCGGTCCAGTCGATCGCCTCGAGCGGACCGGTCAGCGCGAGCCGCAGGACCTCATCGACATGCTCGACCGGCACGATCTGGAGGCCCTCGCGGATGTTCGCCGGGATTTCGGCGAGATCCTTCTCGTTCTCCTTGGGGATCAGCACTGTCTCGATGCCGCCGCGCAACGCCGCGAGCAGCTTCTCCTTCAGGCCGCCGATCGGCAATACGCGGCCGCGCAAGGTCACCTCGCCGGTCATCGCCACCTCGCGGCGCACCGGCACGCCGGTCAGCGTCGAGACGATCGAGGTGACGAGGCCGATGCCCGCCGACGGCCCGTCCTTCGGCACCGCACCCTCGGGCAGGTGGACATGGATGTCCTTGCGCCCGAACAGGCTCGGCTTGATCCCGTACGCCGGTGCGCGCGCCTGGACGAAGCTGAAGGCGGCCTGCACCGATTCCTTCATCACGTCGCCCAGCTTCCCCGTCGTCTTGACCATGCCCTTGCCGGGCACCGTCACGCTCTCGATCGTCAGCAATTCGCCGCCCACCTCGGTCCAGGCGAGGCCAGTGACGGCGCCGATCTGATGCTCCTTTTCGCTGAGGCCATGGCGATATTTCTGCACGCCCGCGAATTCGTGGAGATTCTCCGGCGTGATCGTCACCGCTTCCGCCTTGCCCTCCAGAATCTTGCGCAGCGCCTTGCGCGCCAGCTTGGCGATCTCGCGCTCCAGCGTGCGCACCCCCGCCTCGCGCGTATAGCGCTGGATCAGCGCGCGCAGGCCCGCGTTGGTCAGGGTGAACTCGCCCTGCTTCAACCCATGCGCCTCGACCTGCTTGTCGATCAGGTGGCGCTCGGCGATCTCGACCTTCTCGTCCTCGGTATAGCCCTCGAGCCGGATGATCTCCATGCGGTCGAGCAAAGGCTGCGGCAGGTTCAGCGTGTTCGCGGTGCACACGAACATCACGTCCGACAGATCGATGTCGATCTCCAGATAGTGATCGTTGAACCTGCTGTTCTGCTCGGGGTCGAGCACTTCCAGCAGCGCCGACGCCGGGTCGCCGCGGAAATCCTGCCCCAATTTGTCGATCTCATCGAGCAGGAACAGCGGGTTCGACGTGCCCGCCTTCTTGAGGTTCGTCACGATCTTGCCCGGCAGCGAGCCGATATAGGTCCGCCGGTGGCCACGGATCTCGGCCTCGTCGCGCACGCCGCCCAGTGACTGGCGGATGAACTCGCGCCCGGTCGCCTTGGCGATGCTCTTGCCGAGGCTGGTCTTGCCTACGCCCGGCGGGCCGACGAGGCACAGGATCGGGCCTTTCAATTTGTTGGTCCGCGCCTGCACCGCGAGATATTCGACGATGCGGTCCTTGACCTTCTCCAGCGCGTAATGGTCCTCGTCGAGCACCGTCTGCGCCGCGGCGATGTCCTTCTTGAGCTTGGATTTCTTGCCCCAGGGCAGGCCCAGCAGCACGTCGAGGTAATTGCGCACCACAGTCGCCTCGGCGCTCATCGGCGCCATCGTCTTGAGCTTCTTCAGCTCGGACGTCGCCTTGGTCCGCGCTTCCTTCGACAGCTTGAGCGTCGCGATCTTCTGGGTCAGCTCGGCGATCTCGTCGCCGTCGCCTTCCTCGCCCTCGTTGCCCAGCTCACGCTGGATCGCCTTCAACTGCTCGTTGAGGTAATATTCGCGCTGGGTCTTCTCCATCTGGCGCTTGACCCGCGACTTGATCTTCTTCTCGACCTGCAACACGCCGAGTTCGCCTTCCATGAAGGCATAGACCATCTCCAGCCGCTTCGAGAGGTCGAGTTCGACCAGCAGCGCCTGCTTGTCCGCGACCTTGATCGCGATGTTGCCCGCGATGGAATCCGCCAGACGCGAGGCGTCGTCGATCTCGCTCATCTGCACCGCCGTTTCGGCGGGCAGCTTGCGGTTGAGTTTCGAATAATTCTCGAACTGCTCGACCACCGAACGCATCAGCGCGGCGGCCTCGATGCTCGGCTGAACATCCTCCTCGATCCGCTCGACCTCGGCCGTCAGGTGATCGCCGATCCCCGACAATTCCCGCAATGTCGCGCGCGCCTTGCCTTCGACCAGCACGCGCACCGTACCGTCGGGCAGCTTCAGAAGCTGCAGGATCGTCGCGATGACGCCCATGTCGTACACATCGTCGCGGCCGGGATCGTCCTGGCCGGGGTCGAGCTGGGCGACGAGAAAAATCTCCTTGTCGGCCGCCATCGCGGTTTCCAGCGCGGCAACCGACTTGTCGCGGCCGACGAACAGCGGCACGATCATATGAGGAAAAACAACGATGTCGCGCAGCGGCAGAACGGGGAAGGACTGGGTCATGAATACTCCGGCGGCGCCCGATCAGGGCGCGTTTGCCGCCTTATATGGGAATGGTGAGCGAAGCATCAATCGCCGGGGGCGTTTCGGCGTCGTGTTGCTGGGGATAAGCGCGGTGCTGACAACCGTCGCAAGCGCTACGACCCTGCCCAGGAAGGGCGAGCCGCCGCTCAGCGAGCAGACCCAGCGGTCGGGCGGGCCGATCGATCCCGATCAGGCCAAGCTGCGCTTCGATCTCGCCGAGCTGTCGTTCGAGGTGTTTCCCGAGACGGAGCAACTTCACAACGTCGCGCGGCTGACCTTCACGGCGAAGGAACCGCTCACCAGGCTGGTGATCGATCTCGACCGGAATCTCGGCCCCAGCGCGGTCGCGATCGACGGGAAAAGCTTGCCCGCCACCGCCTACGCCAATCCCGAAGGACGGCTGACGATCACCCTGCCCCGCACCTATGCGGCCGGTGAGAAGGTGACCGCGACGATCATCTATGGCGGCACGCCGCACGTCGCGGTCAACGCGCCGTGGGACGACGGGATGGTCTGGTCGAAGACCAGGGAGGGGCAACCGTGGATCGCCAGCACCAGTGAAGGCTATGGCTGCGACATATTGTGGCCCTGCCTCGACTTCCCGACCGGCGAGCCCGCGCTCGTCAGGCTCCACATCACCGTGCCCAGGGGGCTGAAGGCGCCGGCCAACGGCGTGTTCAAGGGCGTGGACACGCTGCCCGACGGACGCACGACATGGAATTGGGAGGCGAAGCACCCCAACACCTATGCGATCGCGCTCAACATCGCGCCGTATGAGGTGGTCGAGGGCAGCTACAAGAGCCGGTTCGGCAACACGATCCCGATGTTCTACTGGTATCTGCCGGGCGAGGAAGCGAAGGCCAAGGCGCTGTTCGCGGAGTTCGCGCCGACGCTGGATTTCTACGAGGCCAATATCGGCCCCTACCCGTTCGGCGACGAGAAGGTCGGCGTGGTCGAGACGCCACATCTCGGCATGGAGCATCAGACGATCAACGCCTATGGCAATGCCTACAAAAAGGCGCCGGAGGGGTTCGACTGGCTGTTCCAGCACGAATTCGGGCATGAATGGTTCGGCAACCAGCTGACCGCCGCCAATTGGGACGATTACTGGCTGCACGAGGGATATGAGCAGTACATGCAGCCCGCCTACGGCCTGTGGCGCGAAGGCTATGCCCGCTACGCGACGATGATGGACAAGCAGCGCAACCAGATTCTCAACCTGGTGCCGATCGTGCGCGACCGCGAGGTGACCGAGGAGGAAGTCTACGAACTGTCGAAGGGCGGGCCGGGCCAGGACATCTACAACAAGGGGTCGTGGATGCTCCACACCTTGCGCTGGCTGATCGGCGACAAGGATTTCTGGGACGTGACGCGGCTGGAAGTCTATGGCCGCGCCGATCCCAGGCCCGGCAATTTCGCCCCGCGCTACGGCTCGACGCGGGAGTATCAGGATTTCGTCAAGAAGGTGACGGGCAAGGATTATGACTGGTTCTTCGACGTCTATCTGCGCCGCGCCGCCTTGCCCGAGCTGATCGAGGCACGGAAGGACGACACGCTGACCTTGCTGTGGCTGACGCCGGACAATTTGCCCTTCCCGATGCCGATCGAGGTGCTGGTCGGCGATCGGCTGGTGAAGGTGGCGATGCCCGACGGCACCGCGACGATCGATGCCCCCGCCGGCGAGCGTGTGGTGATCGACCCGTACGCGCGGGTGCTGCGCCGGTCGCAGGCGGTCGAGGAGTATCAGGCCGGGATGCGCAAACCGGGCTAGGAGACGGCGATGCTGCGATACTTTCCGAATGATCCGGTCGGGTTGCCGGGACTTGCCGCGATCATGCTCGGCTTCCTGGCGTTCTTCATCGCGCTGCTGGTGGCGCGCGCGCGGGTGGCGCGGGCGCCGACAGCGGCGATGTCGCAGAGCGCGCCGATCACGCGGCTGTGGATCGTCGTGCAGGGGATCGGGATCGGGGCGGCGGGGTTCGGCCCGGTCGACGTCGCGCTCGATCCGATGTCGGGGACAGCGATCGCCGAGGCCGTCATCGTCGCCCTGCTGATGGGCGGGACGGTCGGGCTGTTCGACGCCTCGTCACGGGCGATGGGCAAGAACTGGGCGGTCGTCGCGCAGACCCGCAGCGATCATGTGCTGGTGCGGAACGGGCCGTTCCGCTGGGTGCGCAATCCGATCTATGTCGCGCTCGGCCTGTTCATGGTCGCGATGGCGATCGCGTTCGGGCACTGGCGCAACCTGGTCGTCGCGGTGCCGCTCTACGCGATCGGGACATGGATGCGCGTGGTGCGCGAGGAAGCGCTGCTGCGGACGCAGTTCGGGACGGCCTTTGACGACTATGCCGCGCGAGTGAAGCGGTTCGTGCCGGGGCTGTTCTAGAACCCCAGTTCCTTGCCGAAGAAGCTCTTGATATCGAACCACACTTCCCGCTTCGCTCCGGTCCTGGGATCGACAGCCGTCAGCATGTCATAGGGATGCCCGTCATCCCCCATGATCAAATCCTGCTGTTCGGCCTTCAGTCCGAGCGCGGCCAGCACCTGATACTCTTCGTCGACGCTCTTGACCTTGAAGGCGGTCTGTCTGGTGAGGCCATCGGTGCCGGCAATCAGCGTGGCGATACGATCATGTTTGTCGGCGGCGTGAACGCAAACCGGCATCAGCGCCGCCAAGGTCGCGATGATCAATTTCCGCATCTCCGTCTCCTTGAAATGATCAGTCCGGCGCTCGCAGCATCGACCAGAATTTCGGGCCGCCCTTCGGCACGTGCCATTCGCTCGTCACCGCGAAGCCGAGCGAGCGGTAGAGCGCGACGTTGCGCTCGGTCGCGGTCTCCAGATAGGCGGGCAGCCCGTCGGCCGCGGCGCGGGCAAGCCCCTCGCGGATCGACGCGCCGCCCAGCCCCTTGCCCTGGAACGCCGGATCGACGCCGGCGATGTGAAGATACCAATGCCGTTCGGGCGGCGCATGGGCGTCGAGCGCATCGCCGACCCGAAGCGCACGCGGAAGCGCGAAGCCGAGCGCGCCGATCAGCGGGATCGCCCGCCGCAGCAGGTCGATCGTGCCTGCTTGCGGCGTACCGGGACGCTGCCACAAGGTCGCGGCCTGCGCCTCGCCGGTGACGAGCCGCAGGCCGGGCGCGTCGGCGTCGTATAGAAGCGCGAACAGGCGCGGGAGGCGCTTTGCCCGGTCGCGCGGGTCGGGGAAGATGTAGCACATCGCCGGATCGTCGGCGAAGGCGCGCGCCAGCATCCCGGCGATCGCGGCGCCGTCGGCGGCGGTCGCGTCGCGGATCACGCCGCCCGGCAGCCTTCGGCTTTCAGCACGCGCTTCGTCGACGCCGGATGGCGGGCGAGCGCAGGCGCCGGCCGGATCGGCCGCGGCACGAAGTCACCTCCGCAATTCGGACAGACCCCGCCCAATACACCCGCCACGCAATCGGCGCAGAAGGTGCATTCGAACGTGCAGATCCGCGCGTCCGGGCTATCCGGCGGCAAATCGCGGTCGCAGCATTCGCAATTGGGCCTGAGTTCCAGCATTTCCCCATCCCAGCTGCGCTCCTGCTGAAGCAGGAAGCTAGTCACCTGAATCTGAAGTTCGTCATATTATTTCATCATCCCGAGCTTGACCCGAGATCCCGCTTTTCTTCGGAAAGCGCACGAAAGGAAGCGGAACCCCGGGTCAAGCCCGGGGTGACGATAATGAAATGAACTTCGATTCCACCACATTAGGGCCAAGCAACGTGCCGATCGCAAAATCACCCCGGGCTCCTGCTTTCGCAGGAGCACGGGACAAAACTACGCCGCGTCGCCGGCCTTTTCCTTCTTGGCATAGACGCGGATCGGGTCCTTGGTGCCGTTGACCACGTCCTTGTCGATCATCACCTCATCGACGCCGTCCATGCCCGGCAGGTCGAACATCGTGTCGAGCAGGATGCCTTCCAGGATCGAGCGCAGCCCGCGCGCGCCGGTCTTGCGGTCGATCGCCTTCCTGGCGACCGTCGTCAGCGCGTCGTCGGTGAAGCCGAGCTTGACCTCCTCCATGTCGAACAGCTTCTGATACTGTTTGACGAGAGCGTTCTTCGGCTCGCTCAGGATCTTGACCAAAGCCTCGGTGTCGAGGTCCTCGAGCGTCGCGATGACCGGCAGGCGACCGACGAATTCGGGGATCAGGCCGAACTTGAGCAGATCCTCGGGCTCGACATTCTTGAGCACTTCGCCGGTGCGGCGTTCCTCGGGGGAAGCGACATAAGCGCCGAAGCCGATCGACTTGCCCTGCTGGCGGTCGGCGATGATCTTTTCGAGGCCCGAAAAGGCGCCGCCGCAAATGAACAGGATGTTGGTCGTGTCGACCTGCAGGAACTCCTGCTGCGGATGCTTGCGGCCGCCCTGCGGCGGAACGGAGGCGGTGGTGCCTTCCATCAGCTTGAGCAACGCCTGCTGCACGCCCTCACCCGACACGTCGCGGGTGATCGAGGGGTTCTCCGCCTTGCGGCTGATCTTGTCGATTTCGTCGATATAGACGATGCCGCGCTGCGCCCGCTCGACATTATAGTCGCTTGCCTGGAGCAGCTTGAGGATGATGTTCTCGACATCCTCGCCGACATAGCCGGCCTCGGTCAGCGTCGTCGCGTCGGCCATGGTGAACGGCACGTCGAGGATGCGCGCCAAGGTCTGCGCGAGCAAGGTCTTGCCGCAGCCGGTCGGGCCGACCAGCAGGATGTTCGACTTGGCCAGCTCGACATCGGCGCCCTTCGCGCCATGGTTGAGCCGCTTGTAATGGTTGTGCACCGCCACCGACAGCACGCGCTTGGCACGACGCTGGCCGATCACGTAATCGTCGAGCACGTCGCAGATTTCCTGCGGCGTCGGGACGCCGCCGTCCTTCTTGCTGACGAGCGCCGATTTGGTTTCCTCGCGGATGATGTCGTTGCACAATTCGACACATTCGTCGCAGATGAACACGGTCGGACCGGCGATCAGTTTGCGCACCTCATGCTGCGACTTGCCGCAGAACGAGCAATAGAGCGTGCTTTTCGAATCGCCGCCGCTGAGTTTCGTCATTCAACTTTTCCTTCGCCCCAACGGGGGCTTGAGCGTCGGACAGTGTAACCCGACGCCCGTAATTACCACAATGACCAAAATAAGACGTTTACGACGGTCCCGATTCGGCCCGACTTAGCGTCCATTTGAAAATTCGCGGAAGAGCGAATTTTGGTGCGGTGCCGGCCCGCTCCCCCGCCCGACCGCCCATAGCATACCCTGTTGGGCGGTCGGGCGGGGGAGCGGGCCGGCACCGCGAAATGCGCCAATGCGCATTTTCAAACAGACTCTTACGCCGTGGGCGTTGCGTCGTCGGCCACGGCCGGACGCTTGTCGAACACCTCGTCGACCAGCCCGAACGCCTTGGCTTCGTCGGCCTCCAGGAAATTGTCGCGGTCCATCGCCTTTTCGATCACTTCGATCGGCTGGCCGGTATATTTCGCATAGAGCGCGTTCATCCGCGCGCGGATACGCAGGATTTCCTTGGCCTGGATCTCGATGTCCGACGCCATGCCCTGCGCGCCGCCCGACGGCTGGTGGATCATGATCCGCGCGTTGGTCAGCGCGACGCGCATCCCCGGTTCGCCGGCCGCGAGCAGGAAGCTGCCCATCGAGGCCGCCTGGCCGATGCACACCGTGCCGACGCGCGGGCGGATATATTGCATCGTGTCGTGGATCGCCATGCCCGCCGTGACGACACCGCCCGGCGAGTTGATGTACATGAAGATGTCCTTCTTCGGGTTCTCGGATTCGAGGAACAGCAACTGCGCGGTGATCAGCGAGGCCATATGGTCCTCGACGGGGCCGACCACGAAGATGATCCGCTCGCGCAGCAGGCGCGAATAGATGTCGAAGCTGCGTTCGCCGCGGTTCGACTGCTCAATGACGATCGGCACGAGGCCGCCGGTCACGGGGTCGATCCGGAAGCCCGGAGGAGCGAAATTGCCGGTGTCGAACGGATTGATCATGGGGATTCCTGTGGTCCTTATGCCCTTGCGCTGCCCTACATCGGCGCTCGGCTGGCGGGGCGCAAGGGGGGCACGTGGTGAACGGCGGCGCGAAAGGTCACACTTGGGTCACACTAGGTTGTAGTGAGGATTTAACGATTAAGGATTCCCATGGTGGATGTGCTGTGATTCATCTCTGATTTTGGGAGATCGGTGATGGATCGCGCGCGCGACGGT